>WNFP01000004.1_pt1 | contig 211232 bp, 166 predicted proteins | sample 5400201 | NCBI WGS metagenome assembly WNFP01 (sample SAMN13153355, study PRJNA577476) | soil metagenome | isolation source: 115 cm saprolite under Madrone tree | place: USA:California | collected 2016-06-14
CAAGAAATACGAAAAAGGCGAAGCGATCTCGGCTCAGCAAATGCAGCAACTTATGCTTGCCAACCACCCCACATTACCCGCGTGGAACTACACCTTGACTCCATCAACTATGTGAAAGTATTTTTGCGCAATCGCTTAGATCGCCCCGAGCGCCTGATCCAGGTCGGCGATGAGATCCTCGACATCTTCGATCCCAACCGAAATCCGGACCAGCCCGTCGGTAATCCCGATCTCCTTGCGGCCTTTCTCGCCCAGAGCTGCATGCGTCATGGTCGCCGGATGCGAAATGAGAGTTTCGACGCCGCCCAACGATTCAGCCAAGGAACAGATGCGAACTTTCCGTAGCATCCTGTTCGCGTTTGAAAGGGACCCAGTCTCGAATGTGATCATCGAGCCGAAACCGGTCATCTGCCGTTTGGCGAGCTCATGCTGGGGATGGTCGGTCAAGCCGGGATAGAAGACCTTCTTTACCTTTTTGTGCTTCGCCAGAAACTCGGCAACCACCCGACCGCTCTCGTCATGTTTCTCCATGCGCACGGCCAGGGTTTTCACGCCCCTCAGGATCAGCCAGCATTCGAAGGGCGACAGTATCGCCCCGGCGGCTTTCTGCAGGAAGGCGAGTTTCTCCACTTGCTCCTGCCGCGTGCACACCACCACTCCACCCAACCCGTCACTGTGGCCGTTCAGGAATTTCGTGGTCGAGTGCACCACCAGGTCTGCGCCCAGCGCGATGGGCTGCTGAAAATAGGGGGACATGAAGGTGTTGTCCACCACAACGTCAATCTTTTTCGGGCGGCAAATGGCGCTCACCGCCTGAATGTCAGTGAGCGCCATCAGGGGATTGGTGGGAGTCTCAAGGAACACCATGCGCGTCGTCTTCTTCAGCGCCTTTTGCACGTTCCTTGGGTCGGAGGTATCGACGTAGCTGAACTCAAGCCCGAAATCGGTCCACACCTGATTGAAGAGGCGTGGCGTACCTCCGTAGAGGTTGTTCCCGCACACCACGTGGTCTCCTGCCTTCAACATGGTGGTGATGGCATTGATCGCAGCCATTCCGCTCGCAAATACCTTCGCCGCGACCCCATCCTCGAGCGCCGCCAGGTTCTCTTCGAGTCGGGTCCGGGTGGGATTCGACACGCGCGCATACTCGTAGCCCTTGTGCTTTCCGATCTCTTCCTGCACATAGGTCGAAGTGGCAAAAATGGGAGGAGCCACCGCACCGGTGGACGGATCGGCTTCCTGTCCGACATGAACCGCCCGTGTGGCGAACCCGCTCCTGGATCTTTTAGCCGACATATTTCTCCAGGCCGAAGCCTCTGATTCGGCACAACCCGCAATGCTGATTTCGCGGAACGCTGACAGCTCGGAGCTGACCGCTAGATTCCGCCTTCGAAAATCTTCTTGGAAAGATATCGTTCCGCGGAATCGGGAACGATCGTCACAACCCGCTTCCCTGCGCCTAACCGTTTCGCCAGTTCGAGCGCCGCGTACACGCTTGCTCCCGCACTGGATCCGCCCAGCACCCCCTCCTGGGCCGCCAACTCCTTCACCATGGCGAAGGCCTGATCGTCGGTGACCATCACCACTTCATCACACACGGAGCGATCGAAATTCTTCGGGATGAAACTCGCTCCAATCCCTTCAACCTTGTGCGGTCCCGGAGGTCCTCCGCCCAGAATTGATCCCTGGGTTTCGACCGCGACCGTGTAGGCATGCGGCAAGCGCTCCTTTACGAAGCGGGCGACTCCGGTGAACGTGCCCGCGGTCCCCGAGCCGATCGCGATCCCGTCGATGCGACCCTCCATCTGGTCAAAGATTTCGCGGGCGGTGGTCTCGTAGTGGTAATCGGGGTTGGCGGGATTTTCAAACTGGGCGGCCATGAAAGCCGTTGAATCCGACGCGGCGAGTGCCTTCGCGCGGGAGATGGCGCCATCCATGCCCTCGGCTTCCGGGGTGCGAACCACCTCGGCGCCGAGGGCACGCATGATCATGACTTTTTCTTCCGAGAATCGCTCCGGGACAAAGAGCCGGACCTTGTAACCGCGCTTCACCCCGATCAGAGCGAGGCCAATCCCGGTATTGCCGGCCGTCGCCTCAATGATGGTCCCGCCCGGTTGAAGTTTGCCGTCTTCCTCCGCCTGCTGAATGATGCCGATGGCAGCCCGGTCTTTCACGCTGCCGCCGGGATTGAGATACTCGAGCTTCGCAAACACGTCGGCCGCCCCTTTGGGAACCAGCCGCCTGAATTGAAGCATGGGAGTCTCACCGACAAGCTGTGTGATGTCGTCGGCTACGCGCAAGCGTGAGGGCGTGGTCGCAGTTCGCACAGTACAGAGTAAGGAAGCTGAGCGGCCAGCGTCAACGTCACCGGGGTACTATTGTCACCCGGGTACTATCCCGAACCGCTCCGGCCCGCCGCTTCTGCGGTCAGGGTCGGGTGTTCCCCTTCCCAGGTCACATCCGCGGTCGGACCGTAGGTAGCCGGGACGGGCTTGCCGAGCAGTCGCAGGTATACCGTCAACTGCGTCCGGTGATGTGCGGTGTGCAACACGCGCCGCCAGAAAACCCAGATCCGCTCTCGCTCCGCATCGAAAAATCGTACCGTCTGCCACCAGGTGCGATCGCGTTCGGCTAGAAACGCGAGCCCCGGAAACGCCAGCTGAAACATTCGGTCCCGCAGCCGGGCGACCGACAATTCCGTCGGCAGGATCGCCGACGCCTCCACTTTCGGTAGCCCCAGAAATTCTCCGAAAAAGCGCCGCTCCGACAGAAGCTGATGCTTCATGATGTCGAGCACGGTGCTCGATTTAGCCTGCGGACGGAAGGGTAAGTCTGCATACGCAAACCCTCCCCACACCGAGATCACCTTGTTGGTTTCGCTCGCATAAGTATCGAGGATGGGTTGGGAGGTCGGATCGAAGGCGCGTGGAACTTGCGCGTCCGATATGGCGGAGAAGGCATACTTCATGGCGAATCTCCCCGGTGACATCCCCCTACTTGGCCGAAGAGGACGCCCGCTCCTGCGAGGCGTAATAGCCGCTCTTGGTGCGCACCGTCAGCCGCCCGTAGCCCTTGGCCTTGGCGTCAACTTTGATGGCGCGATATCCGCCTGTGCTCTTGGGGTTGGTCGGCTTATATCCGATGGTGTATTGGCTGCGTATGTCATGCGCCACCTGCCGGCTGATCTCGTCGACTTCATCGAGGGTCTTGGGGAAGAATGCGATCCCTCCGGTTTTTTCCGCGACGAACTGGAGCGCCTTGCGTGCCCGCCGGGCCTTCTCTTCGCCCAGCAGCCCGATCGCGTAGACCGTTGGCCCGTTCTCCTCTTGCAATCGCCGGATGGCCTGTTCGAGCGATTCCTGGCTCTCGTTGTCCTCGCCATCGGTCACAACGAACAGCACCCGCTTTTCTAGCTTCGCGCCTTTTTTAAACTGATCGGCGGAAGCCACGACCGCGTCGTAGAGTGCGGTGCCCCCGCGTGTGTCCACCTTTTCGAGGGCCTCGCGCATTTTGCTGATGTCATTGGTGAAATCCTGGTCCAGCCAGTATTCGTCGTTGAAATTGACGATAAACACTTCGTCTTGCGGGTTGCTGGCCTTTACCAGGTTGATGGCCGCCTTGTTGACCTTTTCGCGTTTTTCGCGCATCGACCCCGAGTTGTCGATCACGATCCCCATGGCTACCGGGATGTCCTCGTGCCGAAAGGAAACAATGTTTTGCGGCTTCCCGTCCTCCAGCACGGTGAATGCCGACCTGTCGAGATTGATCACCATGCGCTGCTTGTCGTCGACCACGGTAGCGTGCAGGACGACTTCCTCCACCTGCTTGTGGAAAACAAAACCTCCGTTGTCTTCCTGGGTTGTCTGATTCGGATTCTGCGGGGCTGGCGGATCGGGCTTGGCCGAACCGTTTCCAGGTGGAGCCTGCGCGGGAGGGTTGGCTGCTTTGGGCGGAGCAACTTGCGGCGGGAAAGCGTCTCCGACTCCCTGGTTCTGGGCCCCGGCGCTCACAAGGAAAAAACTGAACAGGAGAGTTACCAGGAAGGCCCGGCTACTCCTGAGGTGCATAGTATCCCGTCTTCGCATAGACCCGTAGCGGTGGCAACCCCTTGGGAGGAAGTAGTTTCACTTTTATCTTACGCCATTTGCCATCCCGCGTCGGATTGGTTGGACGGTATCCTAGCACGTATTGGTTGCGTAACTCGATCCCTATTTTCGTCGCTACATCGGCCAGATCATTCGGGTTATCGATGGTGAACGCGCGCCCGCCGGTCAGTTCCGTGACCTCGCTCAGCAGGGCCGGCCCCAGTTTTTCTTCTTCGGTCGGGAAGTAGTGGTCATAAATGCCGATGGCATAGATGAGTACATCGGCTTCCTTCACCATCGACTTGATCTCGCCCTCGGTGTAGCGGCTGTGATTGTCGCCGCCATCGGAAATGATCAGCATGGCCTTCTTGGGATATTTCGCATGGCGCATCTTGCTCACGCCCAGATAAATCGCGTCGAGCAGCGCGGTGCGTCCCTTGGGCACCGTGTAGACCAGCTTTCCCTGGATATCTTCGATCGAACTGGTGAAGTCGCTGACCTCTTCCGGCTTGTCGGCGAACGTGATCATGAAAAACTCGTCCTGGGGATTGGCCGTCTTGAAAAACTCCACGACCGCCTCGCGTGCGCGCTCGATCTTCGAGCTCATGCTGCCGCTCATATCGAAGATCACGCCCAGCGATACGGGCGCGTCCTCGCTCGAGAACGACCGGATTTCCTGCGCGCTCTTACCCTCAAACACCGCAAAATTGTCCTTATCGAGCCCGGTCACCAGCCGGTTCATGGGATCGGTGATCGTCACCGGCACAAGCACCAGATCCACGGAAACCTTGAGCGGCCTTTCGTGGGAGGCAAATCCCGACTCCTTGATCGCATCCGGGCTCACCGGTTTCGGCGCGATCCGCGGCTTGATATGGACGTCATCGTCGGTATTCTGCGCCCAGGCTGACGGGCACGGCAGGCACACTAGCAACAGAACCAGCACTGAAAACAAAGACACATACAGGAAGAAACGGTCCGAACGCAGCATAATCCTGATCCCAGTCTTGGAAAGGGCCGAGTGGAGGGTCCGAGCTTGGGTCTTGGGGAAAGACCCGCACCCACGTTGGCGGGCCATGCATTTACCTCATTGACGCGGATCGTATCACAGTTCGGGGAGCCCGGAATCGAGGAATTCCAGTATTTTGTATTTGTTTTGTCAATTCTTGACTGTAGTTCAAAGGCTGGGACTCAAGGAAACTCCGGGCGCCAGCCACGGGTCGATCCCTCTTGCTAGAATGCTAGCTTCCCATGGCTTACATTGTCCCCTTTCGCGCTCTTCGCTATGACCCCAAACGAGTCGATCCGGCAACGGTCGTGACCCAGCCCTACGACAAGATCACCCCGGAATCGCAGGAACGCTACTACGCCTCCAGCCCATACAATCTGGTCCGCCTCATCCTGGGCAAAGGCGAGCCTGCCGATAACGAGCAGAACAACGTATATTCTCGGGCCGCCGGCTTCTTCCGGGACTGGCGGCGGGATGGCATCTTCCTGCAGGATCCGCAGCCCTCGATCTATGCCTATTCCCAGCGCTTCCGGGTGCCCGGCACCAACAAAGAAGCCGAGCGCCTGGGGTTCATCGCCCTGGGACGGGTCGAGGACTACTCCGCCAACGTAGCCTTCCGGCACGAACAAACCCTGGCCAAACCGAAGGCCGACCGCCTCGATCTCCTGCGAGCCACCCGCTCTCACTTTGGCCAGATTTTCATGCTCTATAACGACACTGGCGAGATCGACTCCCTCCTGTCTCGGGACGACACCCCCACGACGGAGGTGACCGACGAATACGGCGTGCTCAACCGCATCTGGAGAATCTCTGACCCCAGCCTGATCGAACTGGTCCGCGGCAAGATGCGCGACAAAAAACTCATCATTGCCGACGGTCACCACCGCTACGAAACCGCCCTCAACTATCGCAACGAGCGACGCGCTGCGGTGACGCAGCCGGTTGGCGCCGCCCGGGAACGCGCCGGAGGTGTTCTGGTCCGAGTGATGGAGACCGAGGAAGCTCCCTACGAACTCGCCATGATGACCTTCGTCAACATGAATAGTTCCGGCCTTACCATCCTGCCAACGCACCGCGTCGTTCACAGCCTGACGGCGTTTTCAGCGGAGACCTTCGAGTCGGCAGCGCGCGTTCATTTCAACGTCGAACAGGTCGATTCTGCGGTGGACGCCGCCCGAGCTACAGCGATCCTCCGTGAAGCCGGGCATGTCGGCACTGCCATCCTGGCAGTTGCCGCCTCGCGGGTTTTCCTGCTCCACACGCCCAAAGCGCCCGCATCCATGTTCCCGGGCCTGAGCGTCGGGCAACAGTTTCTTGATGTTGTTCAGGTTCACAAGGTCTTGCTCGAAGGTGTGCTAAGCCTTTCCGAGGAATCCATCCGCGAACAGCGGAACCTATCGTACGTGCGGGATGCCGGAGAGGCCATCTCCACGGTGCGCTCCGGCGCTGCCGACGTCGCTTTCCTGATGAACCCATGCCGCATGGAGCAGGTTCGCGACATCGCCTTCGCGGGAGAAGTCCTGCCCCAGAAATCCACCGACTTCTTTCCCAAGCTTTTGAGCGGGCTCACCATCTACGCGCTGGAATAGGCCGTGCCGTGCTCGGGGATGGCTTTTCTGGCCTGACACTCTCACGCCCGGAGAGACGCGGCTGGCCGGGTCTTTCCGTCGCTCGCTTCACGGGTTCGTCCCCTCTGCCCAATAGCTCGTTCGCGCCAGCACCGTGTTCTTCCCAGGATCCCGCACCCGTACCCGAATCTCATGCAGGCCGGGATGAGGGCGGCTGGGCTCAAAGCTCAGCAGATAACGGCTGTGGAGGTGGTTGGTAAAGGCGACCATCAGTCGCTCAAAGCTCTTACGCGATGAGAACATCTCGTACTCGCCACCGGTCATCCTGGCGACAGCATTCGCCGTGTTGTTTCGCATCGCCTGCGACGCCATTACCAGAGGAGCGAGCAGGTCCGGAGATCCACTCCATTCGTCCCGGTTGCTCCCTCGTTCGGTATCGAGCACCTGTGACAGCGAAGGCGAGAACGGCAAGGCATAGACGAGCGTGCTGCTGTTTCCCACCTCGGCAACGACGTCTTTGATCCTGGCAATGTGGCTGCCATGGTCCCGTGTCTCGCTGATTAACAGAAGTACTCGTCGCCGCGGACTCGGCACTCGCTCAAGCAATCGCACTGAATATTCGAGCGCGTCCAGAATCGCGGCTCCCCCGTCCCCGGGCTGAAGCCGGCCCAGATCGCTTTCGATCTGCAGAGCATTGGTAGTGAAATCGCGCACGGGTTCCACCTTACTGTCGAATTCGACCAGGGCCACCTGAGACCCGCGCTGGCTCAACACCGGGTTGAGCATTGCACCCAGGCCGCGCATGCGCGAGAACTCACGGCTCGCTCTGCGCCCGACCTGCAGGACCACAACCAGTGAAACCGGCTGCGCCTCCACTGCCTCATCCAGCCGCACCGTCTCGCGAACGCCGTCATCCTCAATGAGGAAATCCCTGGCTTCCAGCCCGTAGACGGCCTCGCCCTTTTCATCTTTCACCAGTGTCGGCACTGTAACCACGTTCGATCGCGTCCGAAACGTAGGCTCTTGTGCGAAGGTGCACACCGCTATCCCACAGATGGCAATCCATGAGGCTGTCTTCGTCGGCATCATCAAAAAGGAGTACGAAATTAAAGAGAATACGAAATCCAGGATAAGGTCTCGCCCTCGCGATCCGGCTCCCGGCCCTCCGGGAGGAACATCATCATCTGTTACTCTGATGCGGAAAGCGTCCGCCAGGAAGACTCTCTCGATTGCTCTCGCTCAGCCAGGTCGTTCCCCAGCGAACATGGAAGCCAGTCTATTCCTTCGCGACCCTGTTTCTGGTATGCCTGGCCGCCATCCTGCCCGCCGGGTCGGCCGACGAAAAACGTATCGCCGTCTACTCGACGTCCGCGACCTACTCGGTGACCGTCGTCGACCGTAACGGCCGCGAATATACCGGCCTGTTCGAGATTCTGGAGCCGCTTGGCACCGTCACCTCGAGAACGGACGGCCTGCACTGGAAGGTCCGCTATAACGACGCAGACGCCGAATTCACGGCTGGCAAGAATCGCGCGAAGCTGCGCGGCCGCGACCTGGATCTCCCTGGAGACTTCCTTCTCGAAAGCGGCCGAGGCCTGGTCCCGGTCGCTTCCCTCAACGCCATGCTGCCGAAGATCCTGGCCGTCCCGGTCGCATTCAACGAAGTATCCCACCGTCTGTTCATCGGCAATGTAGCGACCCATTTCACGGCCCAACTGAGCCGCACCAATCCGCAACGGCTCGTGATGAACTTCACGGCACCGGTCAACCCCACCATCGCCACCGAACCCGGCAGACTGCGCATGGTGTTTAATCGCGAACCGGTGGTTGCTCCCGGTTCTCCCACCCTCACGTTTGACGACAAGGTCATCCCTTCCGCCACCTATTCAGAAAACAACGGCACGGCCGAGATCGTGATCAGCGGGAGCGTCCCGCTCATGGCGAGTTTCAGCAACGAGGGGCATACCATCACGATCGCCGCCGCGCCCCAGCAGAACGCGCCGCTCCCCCCGCAGGCAAACCAGCCCGGCACGTCTGCCGGCTCTGTCAATCCGCCGTCCGGCACCGCCGCTCCGACCGCTGCACCTTCGGGTCCCCGCCATTTCTACGCCGTTCTCGACGCAAGCCACGGCGGCGATGATCCCGGCGCCGCACTTGCTCCGCAGCTGGCAGAGAAAGACGTGACCTTGGCCCTTGCTCGCCGCCTGCGCCAGGAACTGGAATCCCGCGGGATCACGACTCTGGTTCTGCGCGACTCCGACTCGAACCTCACCCTGGACCAGCGCGCCATTTTCACCAACACCGCACACCCGGTGGTCTACATCAGTTTGCATGCGGCCTCCGCCGGCCGAGGGGTGCGACTCTACACGGCGCTTCTTCCCGCTGCGGGCGAAAACAACGGTCCCTTCGTGGCCTGGGATACGGCGCAAGCGAGGTTCCTGCCCACCAGCCAGGCGGCCGCGCAGGGTGTGGCTGCCGAACTTCAAAAAAAACAGATTCAGGTCCGCACCCTGGCCGCTCCTTTGCGCCCCTTGAACAACGTATCTGCAGCCGCTGTCGCAGTGGAGATCACGCCTCCCGGTACTGACGTCCTGGAGTTGAACCTTCCCGCCTACCAGCAGAACGTTGCCACCGGAGTAGCCAACGGCCTGGTCGCCGTCCGCGACAAACTCGGAGTTCCCCAATGATTCCCCGCCATCTGGTCATCGCCAGCGCCGTGATGCTGGTGGCCGTCTTCGCCCTGGGCATCTATGCAGGGCGAATGCGAGGCCGCGTCACCCAGTCGCCACCCGCTCGCGACGCGCGCCCGGTAGCCCCTCCGGTTTCCGGTCCAACAGAATCGGTCACGCTTTATGTCGCCAACGACGAGCCCGGCGCTCTGCGCGCGCAAGCAGCGAACATCCCGTTGCCCTCTGCGCGTCAGCAACGCGCCGAGGAAGTCCTGCGCGCCCTGCTCGAGGTCTATCTCTCGAAAAACTCCACCCACCCGCTGGCTCCGGGGGCCGATATCCGCGCCGTCTATCTGGTCACGCCCGGCATCGCGGTGATCGATCTCAATTCCGCCTTCGCCAATGGACACCGCTCGGGAGTGCTCGAAGAAGAGCTCACCGTGACCTCTCTGATCCAGACGCTCGCCGCCAATATTCCCGACATTCTGCGCGTCAAGATCCTGGTCGACGGCAAGGAGCGCGAAACACTCGCCGGACACGCAGATCTTTCCGGCTTCTACGATGTCGGCGCGGTGAAGCAGCTGGCCAGCCAACTGCAAAACCCGCAATAACCGGGACAGGGATAGCACGGCCTGAGAAACAGGGCCGCTTCTCAGGTCCTTATGGGAGCTGAGGGCAGCGAGCCTTCATTTACAATCGGCCCCTATGGTCTATCGTTCCGACAATCGCACGCCCGACCAACTCCGCCCGGTCACCATCTTCCCGGATTTTATCCATACCGCCGAAGGTTCCGCCCTCATCGAAGTCGGCAACACGCGGGTCATCTGCACCGCCTCGATCGAAGAGACCGTCCCCGCATTCCTGCGCAACAGTGGCCGAGGGTGGGTCTCGAGCGAATACGGCATGTTGCCGCGGGCTACTCTCACACGCACGACCCGCGAAGTCACCAAGGGCCGGGCCAGCGGGCGAACTCACGAAATCCAGCGACTGATCGGCCGCTCCCTGCGCGCCGTCACCGATCTCAGCAAACTCGGCGAGCGCACAATTTGGATCGATTGTGACGTCATCCAGGCCGACGGCGGCACCCGCACCGCCTCGATCACCGGCGCCTTCGTGGCGTTGGGTCTTGCCCTGGAGAAACTGGTCGATGCTGGCACGCTCACGGCCGTCCCCTTGCGCGACTTCGTGGCCGCCATCAGCGTTGGCATCGTCGACGGCGAAATCCTGCTCGACCTCTCCTACGAAGAAGATTCCCGCGCCGACGTCGACATGAACTTTGTCATGACAGCCGGCCACAAGATGGTCGAAGTCCAGGCCACCGCCGAGCACCGAGTTTTCGACGACCAGCAACTCAGCCAGATGCTGGCCTTTGCCAGAAAGGGAGTCGAAGCCTTGATCGCCAAACAGCAAGCGGTGGTAAGCAAACTAACGCTTCGTCAATGAAACCCCGTGGCCGAGCCGGGGCTTGCCCCGTCGCTATCTCTTCACAAAGGCGCCCCACCGGACTATGCCCCGGATTGAGGAGAATTCAGTAAGTTTGAGGCTCGAATGAAACTCTCTCCCCGCGCCCGTCGAACATAGAAGGGGGGCTCCCCGAAGTGCCCACTCCGACCGTTGACGTAATCTTGCCTGCCAGAAGGGCATCCCTCAAAAAGGCAGGAACCAGCTCGGTAGCAAGCTCGAAGTGGTTCAAAATAGTGTTCACACATCACAATCCCTCCCGCCCACCCTCGTATTACAATGAAAGGCCGCCCACGACAGCTCTGACGGCGGAGTGTATCTGTCCCAATCCCGCACTCATTTTGGAGGAAGGAACCTATGAAGCTCACCCCTGGAAAGCTCGCCGGCCTCAAAAGAGTTTCGAACGAGCGTGGCGTCATCGCCGCTGCCGCCATGGATCAGCGCGGCTCCCTGCAAAAGTCACTCGCCAAGGAAAAAGGCGGCGACATCACCGATGCCATGATGCAAGAATTCAAGACCCTGGTCACCGAAGTCCTCACCCCGCACGCCAGCGCCATTCTGCTCGACCCCGAATGGGGGCTCCCCGCGTCCAAGCGCCGCGCCAAAAACGCCGGCCTGCTGCTCGCCTATGAGAAGACGGGATACGACAAGACCGGTCCGGGCCGGCTCGGCGACCTGCTCGACCACTGGTCAGCCCGCCGTCTGAAAGAAGCTGGCGCCGATTGCGTCAAGATCCTGCTCTACTACACCCCGTTCGACTCCAAGGACGTCAATGACAAGAAGCACGCCTGGGTGGAGCGCATCGGCGACGAGTGCCGCGCCAACGACATCCCGTTCTTCCTGGAGTTCGTCGGCTACGAAGAAGGCGCCGACGAAAAGGGCCTCGAGTACGCCCGGAAGAAACCCCAGATCGTCACCGAGAGCATGCGGGAGTTCACCAAGGACCGCTACGGCGTCGACGTGCTCAAAGTCGAAGTGCCCGTGAACATGAAGTTCGTCGAAGGCACCCGGTCGTTCGGCGGACAGAAGGCGTACAGCAAGAAGGAAGCCATTGACCTGTTCCACAAAGCGGCGAGCGGGGCAACCAAGCCATTTATCTACCTGTCGGCCGGTGTCAGCAACGCCGAATTCAGCGAGACGCTCGAGCTCGCCGGTGAGTCCGGTGTGAAGTTCAACGGCGTGCTCTGTGGCCGCGCGACCTGGAAGGAAGGCATTCCGATCTACGCAAAGCAGGGTGCCGATGCCTTCCGCAAGTGGCTCGAGACCGAGGGTGTGAAGAACATCAATAACGTCAACGACAAGTTGAAGGCCGCCACCTCCTGGCACTCGATCTACCAGGTCGAGCCCGCATTGGTCGGCGCGTAACCCAAACTTCGATTTACCAGGCGTGCCCGGCAGCGGCACGCCTTTTCCCTTACGTGGCTTACGGCGTCTGCACCAAGGTAGGCAACCCCTTGCGTGGGGTTCTCCTTCGCTCGGGGAGGCCCATTTCATTAGTTGTACTTCAGTACATGTACTTTCGATTCAAATTTGTTCTCGAGTCTGTGGATTTTTCTCCTACCTTTCCGCAGTATGCTCTTGCCTTGCCGATGCGTCGCAATCCCGCCTTGCTGATCGCGCTGTTCACCCTTCTGGGCTCGGCTGCTCTCACGCGGGAAAAATATCAGCAGCCGCCTCACTTCCTCAGTGAAGGTGAAAAGTGGGCAGAGAGCACTCTGAACTCCCTGTCGCTCGAAGAGAAGGTCGGGCAACTCTTCATGATTCGTATGCGGGTGGAATCCCTGAGCGCCTGGAGTCCCGCCTACCTGCAGCTGCGCGACAGCATTCGCCAATACCACATCGGGTCTCTGGCGATGTCGGTGCCCGCCGAGGGACGTTTTCTCTATGGCAACGATCGCTATCAGACGGTTGCGCTGCTCAACCAGCTCCAGGCCGGAGCGAGGCTTCCCCTCCTGATCGCAGGCGATTTTGAGCGGGGAGTCCTGCCTGCCCGGCTTTTTGGAACAACCGTGTTTCCGCACGCCATGGCCTTTGGCGCCGCCGGCAAACTGGCCTACGCCGAGGAGTTCGGCCGCATCACGGCGCAGGAAAGCCGTGCTCTCGGTGTGCACTGGAACCTGTTTCCCGTCGCCGACGTCAACTCGAACCCGGCCAACCCGATCATCGGGACGCGGGCCTTCGGAGCCAATCCGCTCGAGGTAGGCGACCTGGTGGCTGCCTATATCGCTGGTGCACGAGCGAATGGAATGCTGACCACCGCAAAGCACTTCCCCGGCCACGGCAATACTGCAACGGACTCGCACGTCGCGGTAGCGAGGGTCGACGAGGATTTCGAGCGCCTGAACGCAGTCGACCTGCCCCCTTTTCGGAAAGCCATCGCCGCCGGGGTCGATGCTGTCATGACTGCCCACGTCCGGGTGCCCGCTCTTGATCCCGACCCCGACCACGTGGCTACGACCTCGGCGCGCATCGTCACCGATCTCCTGAAAAACCAGCTCGGCTTCAAAGGCATCGTTTTGACCGACGCACTGGACATGGCGGGCCTCAGCGCCCGCTACGTGGCAGACCCCGGGCGCGCCGCCGTAGACGCCTTCAAGGCCGGAAACGATGTGCTCACCATGCCCGCCGATCTTGAGGCAAGCTACCAGGCCATGGTCAGGGCGGTGAGGACGGGAGAGATCTCGCAGCAGCGGCTCGACGCATCCGTCCTCAAAATCCTGCAAGCGAAGGGTTCGCTGGGTCTCGAGAAAGATCGCCTGGTCGACGTCGCCGCGATTCCCAGGCTGGTCGGCAATTCCGAAAACGTCGCAGAAGGCCAACGCATCTCGGATGACTCGATCACCCTGGTCCGCGACAACGGCAGGCTTCTTCCGTTAAGACAGAAAACACCGAGCCGCCCCGACAAGGACACCATCATTCTGTATCAACGTGTAAAACCGGCGTCCCGCACGGTCCTGGTGATCCTCTGCGATCATGTGCGTGCCGATGACGGTCGGGTTCTCGAGCGCCAGGTCCTCGACCGTGCACCGGATGCCATCGTGATCTATGTCGATCCCCACGTCGCGTGGGCCAGATCGCGGGTCGTGTTAAAAGCCGTGGATCGGGCGCAGGAGGTCATCGTGGCGGTGTACGTAGTGCCTTCGGCCGCCAGGACGAGGACGGTGGCGCGCGGCCAGAAGAATTCCGCGTCCCTGCCCGACTCGACTGCCCGGTTATTGGGGGGCATTCTCGCCCGTGCCCCGGAGAGAACGGCTGTTCTGGCCATGGGAAATCCCTACCTGACCGACGACTTCCCCGCCATCCAGAACTACATCTGCACATTCTCCAACGCCACGGTCTCAGAGGTGAGTGCTGCGAAAGCGCTGTTCGGGGAAATTCCGATCTCAGGTCATCTGCCCGTCAGCATCCGCGATGCGTCAGTCAGAGCTGCAGGAAACCCGCGGCCCGCACAACTCGCAGACACAGGATCGCCTTATTGGGACTTCAAACCTGCACAATGGTCGGTCGGCGCAACGCCAGCACCCTAGCATCTAGACCCACAGCGCCGGGGCTTTCCTGCCCACTCGTCCTCTGCTTTCACGCTTCCGTCATTGCCGCCAGAGCCCTTAACTTCGACACTGCCTTTGCCCGCGTGTTTGTCGTTGCTATTAAAGCGCCATCGTCCTGGTTGCCGGTTTAATATGATTACCCGTTCAAAGAAGCACCATTTATGGCCAATCCAAATCAAAGCGCACTCATCACCGGCGCGTCCGCGGGCCTCGGAGCTGAATTCGCACGGCTATTCGCGCGCGACAAGTACAACCTCGTCCTGGTTGCGCGCACCGGCCCCAGGCTTGCGGAACTGGCCGAGGAACTCCGCCAGCAGCACGGCATCACCGTCAAGACCATTCCCCTGGACCTCGGCTTCCCACAGGCCTCGCAGAACCTCTTCGAGGAAACCCAGCGCAGCGGCATCCACGTCGACATCCTGGTCAACAACGCCGGATACGGAAAGTCGGGCCCCTTTGCCGACATTGCTCTCGAGGAATCCTACGGCCAGATCCAGCTCAACGCTACCGCACTCACGCTGCTGACCCGGCTCTATCTTCCTCCGATGCTCGAGCGCCGCTCGGGCAAGATCATGAATGTCGCCTCCACCGCAGCCTTCCAGCCCGGCCCCCTCATGGCCGTCTACTACGCCACCAAGGCTTACGTACTCTCGTTCTCAGAGGCGATCGCCGACGAACTCAGAAATTCCGGCGTGCAGGTGACCTGCTTTTGTCCTGGCGCCACACTGACTGAGTTCCAGAAACGGGCGGAAACCGAGAACTCGCGCCTTTTCAAGCAGCTTGCCCCCATGGATGCGAAGACCGTAGCGGAAGACGGCTACCGCGCCCTCATGGCCGGCAAGACCGTGGCAATCCCGGGACTCAAGAACTGGTTGGTCGCCGAATCAGTCCGCTTTGCGCCCCGCAAGGTGGTCACTGCCATCTCGCGCTGGGTAGCGGAACCGGTGAAATGAATTTTCCGGTAGCCGACCCAGCGGGTTGCCAGGTCCGCGCAGGGGCAGACGCCCTCGTCAGCCGAAGCCGAGCGCCAGGCTGGGACGAGCCCTTCACCGTGCTACCCATCTCTGCCCGAAACGCCGGCTGCCGACCGTCCAGACCTGCGACACCCGAGCTTGCTCGACCCTCACATCGGCCAAGAATACCGACCGAGCTCCACTCCGGGGACGAACATCCGTTAAACTGCTGATTCCAAAAGACAGGGGACCGCATCCCGGTGACGATGCCCGTTCCGGAACGGCCCGTATCACCGAGGAGAGCCAATGCCGACCTTGATTTCCCAACCGACCCGTATCCAAGCCGCCGGCAACAAGCCTAAGCTGATCGACGAGTACATCGGACGCGTCAACTCGCAAACCTCCGGCGTGAGCGTGGCACACATGCACAGTCCACAGGGATGGCTCGAACCTGGCCAGACACCCCAGTTCGACGAATTCACCATCGTTCTCAAGGGCACAATCCGGGTCGCCTACAAGAGCGGGCAACTCGATGTGAGCGCCGGGCAAGCCGTGATCGCCCATGCCGGGGAATGGGTCCGCTATTCGACGCCCGAAGAAGGTGGCGCCGACTACATCGCTGTATGCCTGCCGGCGTTCTCGCTGGAGACCGTGCACCGGGATGAAACCGAACCCCACACCTAGAGCACCGATGGGCGCGTCGTTCGTTCGGCTCCAGGCGGCGGAAGCGGGTTCGGACTACTTCATGTTGTTCAGGATCGAGCCGACGATGCCGCCGACCACTCCGCCCTGGGTCGCTTCTCTTGAAGGCGCGGGCATATACTCTATGAGCTTGTGGGCCAGTTTGGAAATCGGCAGGGTCTGCAGCCAGACTTTTCCGGGACCGGTTAGCGATGCCAGAAAGATTCCATCGCCCCCGAAGATCATGTTCTTGATTCCGGGCACGGTTGTGATCTGGAACGAGACACTGGTCTGAAATGCCCCGACGTGGCCCGGATGCACGCGCAACGTCTCGCCGGGCTGAAGGTCTTTGACGATGAGTTCGCCGGACAACTCGATCCACGCGGTTCCTTGCCCGGAGACGTGTTGCAGCAGAAAACCGTCGCCGCCGAAGACACCAGCGCCGAGCGATTGCTGGAAGCCCACGCTGATCTGGATCTGCGGGGTCGCGCACAGGAAACCGTGCCGGTGAATCATGTATTCGCGGCCCTGTCCGACTTCGACGGGCAGGATGTGGCCGGGAACTTTCGTGGCGAAGGCAAGCTCGCCGCGGGCGCCGATGGCGCGGTATTCGGTCATGAACAGCGTTCCGCCGCCCGCGACTCTTTTTAGCACACCGAAGATTCCTCCACCGCCGCCCAGTTGCGTGTGCGTGGTCATCTGGATCGAACTACCCATCCAGGAGAGCTCACCCGCCTCGGAGACTACACTCTCATTTGGTTCGAGCATGAACTCGAGCACGGGCATCGTGGTGCCGACGATCTGGCTTTGCATGAAGAGACTCCTGATGACAGAGGTTGCGGTCGTTGGCTCCAGTGTCTCGTGTGAAGCCTCGCACCCACAAGTGCGGAATTGGGAACCGTGGAATACGCGGGTCAGGTTTCCGACGCGGCCAGCCGCCTCTCCAGATTGGCTTTGTGACCGTCATACGCCGGCCGGCCATGAGCTGAAAAGCTGACCGCCAAGAGCTGTTCACTCCCACTCAATTGTTCTATTGCACTTGGCGCAAGCGTTCGGAAACAGCGGTGCCGACCAGTCGAGGAAGCGGCTTCATTTCACGACGAGAATGATCAAGCAGTGACGGTAAAAATCTGCTCGGCCGATCAGCTGAGAACTTTTACCGTCAGATTTAACGTCAAAACGGTTCCGCTTGGGGGCGATAGATCCCGAAAGGCTAAACTCACTCCCACTCAATCGTGCCCGGAGGTTTCGAGGTGACGTCGTAGACCACGCGGTTCACACCCTTCACTTCGTTCACGATGCGGCTGGACATGGTCTTGAGCACTTCGTAGGGGAGCGGAACCCAGTCGGCGGTCATGCCGTCTTCGGAGTGCACGGCGCGGATCGCACAGGTGTTGGCATAGGTGCGCTGGTCGCCCATCACGCCCACTGACATCACGGGCAACAGCACCGCGAACGACTGCCAGATTTTCTGGTAGAGACCGGCTTTCTTGATTTCCTCGACCACGATTTCGTCGCAGTCTTGCAGGATGCGCAGGCGCTCCTCGTTGACTTCGCCGAGCACCCGAACGGCAAGACCGGGACCGGGAAACGGCTGGCGCTGCAGGATCTCTTCCGGCATACCGAGGTCGCGGCCGATGCGGCGCACTTCGTCCTTGAAGAGTTCTTTCAGCGGTTCGATGAGCTTGAGTTCCATGTTCTCGGGCAAGCCGCCGACGTTGTGATGGCTCTTGATCACCTGCGAGGGGCCGCGCACGGAGCGGGATTCGATCACGTCGGGATAGAGCGTACCCTGCACGAGCCACTCGACTCTGCCTTCTTCTTTCTCAATGCGATGGGCCTCCTGGTCGAAAACGGCGATGAATTCGCCGCCGATGATCTTGCGCTTGGCTTCGGGATCGGTGACGCCGGCAAGGCGTGTGAGGAAGCGTTTGCTGGCATCGACCCCGACGAGCTGAAGTCCGAGTTTGTCGCGCAGGGTCTGCTGGACTTTTTCAAATTCGTTCTTGCGCAGGACGCCATTGTTTACAAAAACGCAGGTGAGGCGGGTTTTGCCCGAGGAATTGCGCAGGGCGCGGTCAACCAGCACGGCAGCGACCGACGAATCTACTCCACCGGAGAGCGCACAGATGGCGCGGCCGTTGCCGACTTGCTTCTTGACTTGTTCGACGGTGGCTTCGATGAAATGTTGCGGCGTCCAGGTAGGCTGCGCGCCGCAGATCTTCAGGGCGAAGTTGCGGAGGATGTCTTTGCCGAGCGGTGTGTGATGCACTTCAGGATGGAACTGGACCGCCCACATTTTCTGCGCGGGATTCTCGATGGCGGCGACAGCATTGGGCGATTTTGCCGTGAGTTGGAAACCGGCGGGGAGTTGCGCGGCCTCGTCGCCGTGTGACATCCAAACCGCGAGAACCTTGGGCAAGCCTTCGAACAGGCGCGAACTGGCCCCATCGACTTCGACCTTGGCGTGACCATACTCGCGCTTATCCGCGGGACGTACTTTTCCCCCGAGCGCGTGGACCATGTATTGAAGGCCGTAGCAGATGCCAAGCACGGGAAGGCCGAGAGCGAAGACTTGCCGGTCGGCCACCGGCGCGTCGGTGTCATAGACGGACGACGGGCCCCCGGAAAGAATGATTCCGACTGGGGAATAGCTGCGGATTTCCTCGATGGTTGCGTTGCAGGGGAGAACCACGGAGAAAACGTTGAGTTCGCGGATGCGGCGCGCGATTAACTGGGAATATTGGGCGCCGAAGTCGAGGACAACGATCGATTGCGTTTCCACGGATGAGTTTCTCAGATTCGGGAGAGAGTGTAAAGCAACGCCGAGTTGACACGCCAGTTATCTACTGGCAACGCAGAGCCGCGCTTCGCGTCCCCTGGCTGCGAGAACCAGAAAACGCAAGACGGGGCAGGCCCGGTCTCTACCGCGGAGTGTGGTTGTCTGCCTGGCCGGTATCGCTCAGGATGGTTTCGTCCTGATCGACCATGGCCATTTCCGTCTGAATGTTGGATGTGGATGGTCCAGTCCGCGGCAGCATCGCCTCGGGCGCAGAAGGTAGCACCGCAACTGGCGGCGGGGGAGCTTCGAGGATCGCGACGTAGCCGGCGAGGCGGGCGACGTACAGGGTGTCGACGATCGCGAAATAGGCAAGAGTCAATCCGAACACCACGGCCAGCACAAAGCCGATGGGCAGAGCACCCGCGAAAGAGAGCGGGAAAGCGGCAACCGAGGTGGCCAGAACAAAGAGCACAAGGTGGGTGAGGCCGAACCAGGTACCGACGGCGGCGACGGGACCTCCGCGCTCGCGGCACATGCCGACGGCCGAGGAAAGAGCAGCAAACGTGTCTTGACCCTGGCGAACAACGAAAATCGCGGCGAGCGACAGGAACCAACTCACAGACGACCACAGCCACCACACGATGAACAGGAACAGGAGAGCGAGGAAGAACACAAGCACGGGACGCGGATGCTCGTTTGTGGAATTGAAGCTGGCGAGGATCAGGGCGGCCATGCCACTGGCACAGGCTGCCAGCGCAAGACCCGCGCGCAGGAAGTGCAGGCCCGCCAGAGATCGCAAGCGTAGCGGTGGACACGTTTCGCAGCCCGGATCAGCGACTCCCGTGTCCGCGGGCTGCCACTGACGGGCGCGCTTGCGGATGTATTTCAGGAGCGGAACAAGCGTGGCGGCTCGCCCCAAAGACGCCAGGACGATCCAAAGAACTGCCAGCGCAGTCGAAAGCAACACGGCAGCCAGGACGAAGCGCAGCCCACTGCCGCGGAAAATTCGCGAGATCGCCTGGGAGATCAACAGGGGATGGCGCGTACGAAGAAACAAGAGGTCGACGCTCGAGACCGGCAGGGTATCGAGATACTCAATGAAGCCGAATCCCAGCAGCACGCACGCGGCCGCACCAAAGCACCAGCGCCACAACACTTCGGCGAATGGCAGTGCCGGCCGACGAAAGACGGTGCGAAAGCCCTCGAGAGTGGGGGACCAGGTGGCCATCGTGATCAGGATAACGCAGGGCGGCTATCAGCTGTCAGCGCTTAGTTCTTGGCTTTCAGGCCTGAGCTTTCGGGCGTCAGCTTCGAGCGTTAGCGTCGACCCTTGACGTCTGAGCTGTTTCTATTGCTTCCAGGGCTTACGCTACGCGGCCGACTCATCCCGGTCGAGCGCGAGATGCCAAAAAAAGGCAGGAGCTCGAGGCGAAAGGACAAAAGCGAAACCTGAAAACCAGACGCGGCCAGCCGCGTCTCTACCGACAACCAGAAATGCGCGACTCACATGGGGATTACATGAATTTTACAAACTATTCATAAATCGCCAGTTCTGATTTGTGGAACCCTCGGATGGTGATATTTTCAGCAACCTCACCCGAGTGCGAGCATCTAATCCTTGAAACGGAACTCTGAAAAACTCATACCACTAATCAGTAACCGGCGGGAGTCGTGCGCCGACTTCAAGCCCTCAACGAACAAGCTACTGAGGAGAGAATTCTATGAAGTTCGTGAAGTACTCGGCTGTGCTCGCACTCGTCACGTTCGGTCTTACGCTAGGTGCTTTCGCCAAGGACCGGAATCAAGGCAAGTTCACGCTAAGCGAGCCGGCACAAGTAGGTTCCACGGAGTTGAAGCCGGGAGATTATAAAGTGACCTGGGACGGCACCGGCTCCGACGTGCAGGTGAAAGTCCTGCAAGGCAAGAACGTGGTCGCAACCACTTCGGCAAAACTGGTGGACAGGTCGACCGCGACCGATGCGGTGACTCTGGGGCCCGGGAACGGCAGCGTGAAGACTCTGGATGAGCTCGACTTCAGCAACCATAAACAGGCGCTGGTTTTCAGCTCGGGCGAAACCGCAAAAAACTAAAGAACTGATGACTACGTCGGGGACCTCCCCGACCAAGCAAGAACAGGCGGGCAGCGATGCCCGCCTTTTTTCTTTTGCCTAACGAAGGACCCGGCCCGTTGTCATGCCTCTGCCGGAAATGGAAATCGCGTTCCTCCGGCAATCTAACGGAGCGAACGTAGTGAGGAGGGAGCGTACGCGTTTCAGCGCAGAAGTAGAGAAGTAGCGCCAACTCCGCCAACAGCGGGCCGTGTGGTAAGGAAAAAGTCCTCGGGTTAGCATTGGGCGGAGTGGACGGAGTGCGATTCTGGTCCGTCGACGGTCGGGAACAAGACGGTCGGGAACCAGTAAAGATGGATTTCGGAAAGGAGTCTGGTACGCGATGACTTCGAAATGGTCTCTCGTCCTTATCGCTATCCTCAGCTTTGCAGCCCTCTCCTGGTGCCAGGATTTGGAACAGTGGACCGATTCCTATGTAAAAGGCCTTGCTCCTGCCCGACATTTTCGCGGGACGATTGTGGCCGAGCGGAACAGCCAGGTGCTGGTCGAGAGAAGTTATGGTAGGGCAGTCGAAGAATGGCAAATCCCAGACACTCCGGAGACCAGATTCGAGATCGCATCGCTCAGCAAGCAATTCACCGCGGCCGCAATCCTTCAGCTGGCAGACAATGGCAAGTTGAACGTCGAGGATCCAGTCAGCAAGTACTACCCGGAAAGCCCCCCAAGCTGGAAGGGCATGACGATCCATCACCTTCTGACGCACACCTCGGGGCTAGCCGAGAATGAATGGGAACACTTCTACAAGGGTCGATGCACGCCCTACACAACCGATGAACAGGTTAAGACGTTTCGCGATCGTTCCCTGGGCTTCGAGCCCGGTACCTCATGGAAATACAGGAACACGGACTACTATCTGCTCGCCTTCATCATCGAGAAGGTTTCCCGTGAGTCGTACGCAACGTATTTAGCTCACCATATATTCGAACCCCTGAACATGGCTCATTCCGGGTTTGCAACCATGGCAGCCATCGTGCCACACATGGCAGAGGGATACACACGCGAGGGTAGCACTCTGCGCCGCCGGGAATATTTTGACCGCAGCATGGAAACCGGCGCCGGAGGAATCTACACGACCGCAGAAGATCTGCTGCGCTGGAACAAGGCCCTGGATTCACCGGGGGTCTTAAGTGCGCATTCGCTTGAACTCATGTTCCGGGCACACCCCCCGGGCAACTACGGCTATGGCTGGTTTGTTGAAACTTCGCCGCGTCGGAAGATTTATCACGAAGGTGGGGATCCCGGATTCGCGGCTTTCGAGGCGCGCTATCCTGACCAGCATGTCGTCATTATTGTTTTGGCGAACGAGGACGATTCCCCGGTCCGAGATATTGCAGATGCGATGGCCAAGCATCTGTTTGGCAACTGAAGACGGGGCTTCGCCAAACGGCGAGCGTCGGTTCTCCGTTCTTGCTTGAGACGACGACCGGACGACCTTCAGCGGACAACGATATTTACGAGTTTGCCGGGCACGTAAATCCAGTTGACGAACTGCTTGCCGGCAATCGCGGCTCTCACTTTTTCGTCGGCGAAAGCCCGCTCGCGCACGAGATCTTCGCTGGCATCGGCAGCAACCAGGATTCGTCCGCGCAGTTTGCCGTTGACCTGCACGGGAATCTCGATTTGCTCTTCCTTCGCCAACGCGGGGTCGTACTTCGGCCACGAAGCACGCAAGAGACTTTCCCGCTCGCCCAGCGTCTCCCAAAGCTCGTGCGCGAGATAAGGGGCGAAGGGCGCGAGTAACAAGACCAGATCGCGCTGAACCTCGACCAGCAAGGAAAGCGGAATGCTGCCCTGGCCGATTTTCTCCTCGGCTCCGTACAGTTCGTTCACCAATTCCATGATGGCCGCAATGCAGGTGTTGAAGTGCCAGCGGCCCTTGAAGTCGTCGGTCACGCGCTTGATGGTCTGATGAAGCTTGCGTTGAATCTGACGGGCTTCGGGCGCGAGAGGCCCGCCTGCGTGACCGTCCGACGGGGCCAGCCCGGTCTCCGGGGAGCGATTGTGCGCTGCTCGGGCGTGGCGCATGACGAAACGGTAGACACGGCCGAGAAAACGCTGGATGCCTTCGATGCCGGAGTCCTGCCAGTCGAGATCGCGGTCAGGCGGCGCAGCAAAGAGACTGTAGAGGCGGGCAGCGTCCGCGCCGTAGCGGGCAACCATCTCATCGGGCGAGACGACGTTGCCGATATTTTTCGACATTTTTGCGCCATCTTTGATGACCATGCCCTGGGTAAACATGCGCTCGACCGGTTCATCGTTGCTGACCAGGCCGAGGTCGCGCATGAACTTGGTCCAGAAACGCGAATAGATCAGGTGCAGGATGGCATGTTCAACGCCGCCGATGTACTGATCGATCGGGAACCAGTAGGCGATTTCTTTCGAATCGAAGGGCGCACGATCGTTGTGCGGGTCGGTGTAGCGGTAGAAATACCAGGACGAGTCGACGAAAGTGTCCATGGTATCGGTCTCGCGGCGCGCGGGGCCGCCACACTTCGGGCAGGTCGCGTTCACGAACTCCGGCACGTTGGCAAGCGGGGAGGCGCCGGTGAGCGTGATCTCGACGTTGTCAGGAAGAATCACCGGCAGGTCCTTTTCGGGAACGGCGACAATGCCGTCTTTCTCGCAGTAAAGCATCGGGATCGGCGTGCCCCAATAGCGCTGTCGGGAGACGCCCCAATCCTTCAACCGGTAGGTCGCAGTGGCCTTGCCGAAGCTGTTCTTCTCGGCGAAGTCGGCCATCGCCTTCAGTGCTTCCTTGCTGCTCAGACCGCTGAATGGACCCGAGTTCACGACCAATCCGTCCTCGGCGACGAAGGGGAGAGGCGGCTCGGTTACCGTCTCGTCGGAATCGCCGCCCAACGGCAGAACCACGACCCGGACCGGCAACTTGTATTTCCTGGCGAATTCATAGTCGCGCTCGTCGTGTGCGGGCACGCTCATGATGGCGCCCGTGCCGTAGTCCATGAGGATGTAGTTCGCGACCCAGACCGGAAGGGCTTCCTCGTTGTACGGATTCCTGGCGTATCGGCCAGTGAAGATGCCGTGCTTTTCGATGGCGCCGATGTCTCCCGCTTCTTTGGCTTTGCGCTGCTCAGTCTTTAACTGCTCGACCTTCGCGCGCAAGTCCGGATTATTCGCGGTCATGTCCGCAACCAGGGGGTGCTCGGGTGCGAGCTGTACCGAGGTGGCGCCGTAGATGGTGTCGACCCGGGTGGTGAACACGGTAATGATCGAACCCGCCGGCCCCGCGGTGCCACCGAGATCGAAGTCGACGAGCGCGCCTTCACTGCGCCCGATCCAGTTGCGCTGCATGGTGCGCACTTTTTCCGGCCAGCCGTCGAGTTTGTCGAGGTCGCGGAGCAATTCGTCCGCATACCTGGTGGTGCGAAGAAACCACTGCTCGAGCTCACGCTGCTCGACCAGCGTGTCTTCGTGGCGCCAGCAATACCCGCCCACCACCTGCTCGTTGGCAAGGACGGTCGCACACTTCGGGCACCAGTTGACCTTGCTCTTCTTGCGGTAGGCGAGGCCCTGATCGAAGAGCTTGAGAAAGAACCACTGATTCCAGCGATAGTAATCGGGCAGACAGGTGGTGATCTCGCGTGACCAGTCGTAGGCGAACCCGAGGCGCTTCATCTGCGCCTTCATGTTGGCGATGTTGGAGAGCGTCCACTCGCGGGGCGGCGTATTGTTCTTGATGGCGGCGTTTTCCGCTGGTAGGCCGAACGAGTCCCAGCCCATGGGGTGGAGAACGTTGTAGCCATTCATCCACATGTATCGCGCAAGGGCGTCGCCGATCGAGTAATTGCGGACGTGGCCCATGTGCAGGGCGCCCGATGGATAGGGCAGCATTTCGAGTACGTAGTACTTGGGCTGGGTGGAGCTGGACTCGGCGGCGTAGAGCGCCGGGTCGCTCTGCCAGCGGTCGAACCACTTGGTCTCGACGCGCTGGGCATCGTAGCGTTCGTCGCGGGTGATGGTGGTTTTGTCGTCCTGCGGCATGGGAGGCTCGAGCGAGCTAGGGATAATCTTTTATTTTACAACGGGCGGCGAGGCACACGCCTGGGCGTGCACGTCGTCGGTCGTCACCCGGGCGCCCTGAGACCGCCTCTTCCGTTAGCCGGGGGTGTTTGCCGGGGGCGCGGGGGCACGATAAACTCAGGCTTCGAGGTCAAACCATGCTGGTAGTCATGCAGGCGCACGCCACCGAGGAGCAGGTACGCGCCGTTTGTCAGAAAATCGAGTCCCTGGGATACCGCGCTCACCCCATGCCCGGAGCCACGCGCACGGCGATCGGCATCACAGGAAACCAGGGGGAAATCGAGCAGGGCGCGCTCGACGAGATGGCGGGCGTGCAGGAAGTGATCCGGGTCAGCAAGCCCTACAAGCTGGTCAGCCGCGACGTTAAGGAGGAAAACACGGTGATCCGGTTCGCGGGGACAGCCGCCACGATCGGCGGCAAGAACCTGGCCATTATTGCAGGCCCCTGTGCAATCGAGAGCCGGGAGCAGGCGTTCGCAGTGGCCGGGCACGTGCATCGCGCGGGAGCGCAGTTTTTTCGGGGCGGCGCTTACAAGCCGCGCACTTCTCCGTACACATTTCAGGGAATGGGCGAAGAAGGGCTGCGGATCATGGCGGAGGTCCGCGACCAGTTCGGGATGAAGATCATCACGGAAGCAATCGACCATGAATCGCTCGATCTGGTCGAGCACTACGCCGACGTGATCCAGATCGGCGCGCGCAACATGCAGAATTTCTCGCTGCTGAAGCGGGCAGGACGCGCGAAAAAGCCGGTGCTGCTGAAACGTGGCATGTCGGCGACGCTGGAAGAATTCTTCATGGCGGCCGAGTACATCATGAGCGAGGGCAACTACAACGTGGTGCTGTGTGAGCGCGGCGTGCGGACCTTTGCGGATCACACTCGCAATACTCTCGATTTGAGCCTGGTTCCGGCGGTGCAGCGCTTGAGTCACCTTCCCATCGTGGTCGATCCGAGCCATGGGACCGGCAAGCGGAATAAGGTCACGCCCATGTCGCGGGCTTCGGTGGCGGTGGGGGCGGATGGCTTGATCGTGGAAGTCCACAATCAGCCGGACAAAGCGCTCTCGGATGGGATGCAGTCGCTGTATCCGGAGCAGTTTGACGATCTGATGATGCAGGTGCGGCAGATCGCGGCGGTTGTGGGGCGGGAGATCGTGCCGATTGGCAGCGCTCCCAAACGTTCCGCGGCAGAGATCGTACCTGCGGTTGCCCGGTAGGTCTCCCAGATGAGGGGCGTGTTGTTTCCCTGGCCTAAGGATCCGGGAGCGAGTTTCCACCTATCGTGATCATCCGTTTGGTCGTGCGTAATCTTTCCATTCCGGGGCCAACCATCTCTTGAGAAAGTTTCTCTTCATCGCAGTGTTGCTGCCGGTCGCAGGAGCGCTCGGGTGGTGGTATTTCCGAGAGAGAGCCTTTCCTGACTACGGGCCGGCGTACCGCGAATACGCTTACGTCACCAATGGCAAGAGCAACACCGTCACGGTGATTGACCTGCGCACCTTCCAGCCCGCCAAAACGATTCCGGTAGGCAGCGAGCCCACCGGGGTGGTGGCCAACGGGAAGAAGAACGAAGTGTACGTGGTCAACAGTGGGTCAAGTAACGTGAGCGTGATCGACGCCGAGAAAAACCAGGTCGTGGCCACGATCGGGGTGCACGGGAGGCCTTATTTCATCGATGTTTCAGAGGACGGATTGCGGGCATACGTGGCCAACTCGGGGTCGGCGAATGTGTCGGTGATCGACCTTGGGAAGCGCATGGTGATCGGCAACGTGCGGGTGGGAGCAGGCCCTGGGCTTGCCCGGGTGTCGCCGGACGGGGAGACCGTGGTGGTCAGCAATCGCCTCGACAACACCGTGTCCTTGATCGACCCGAGAAAACTCGGGGTCAGGGCCACCTTGAGTGTCTGCGAGCAGCCGGAAGATATTGCCATCGTGCCGGACTCGAGTAAGGCGTTTGTGGCATGCAGTGGTTCGGCCCAGGTGGCTTCGGTCGATCTGAAGAACGACAAGGTGCTTGCCCTGCTGGATGTTGGCAAGACTCCGGTCCACCTTGCGCTGAAGCCGGACGGTGGAGAGTTGATCGTTACGAATTTTGAATCCGGCAGTGTCTCCATCATCGAGACGACGACCAACGAAGTGGGGGGCAGCTACCTGATCGGGACCAAGCCGGCGCGCGGGATCGTGTCGGCAGACAACTCGCGGCTCTATGTGAGCAACTTCGGATCGAATAGCGTGGCCGTCTACGACATCGATCTCGGAAAAATGGTGGCGACGATTCCGGTGGGCAGCCAACCGGATGGGTTGGCGTTGTCGCAGAGCCAGAACTACCTGTTGGTGCTCGATTCTCAGTCAGGAGATGTCACGGTGATCCAGAAGCGCAAGCCGCGGAAACTGGAGCCCAGCGAGTATTCGCTGCTTACGATGATCCCGGTGGGGGTGCAGCCGAACAATATCGCGGTGAAATCGTTTCTGCTGGCGGGGCCGGTGCGGAAGTAGGCGGAGCCGCCTGAATAACCGCTCCGGCAGTAGCGGTTGAGTCCGCAAAAAGTGAGTCCGCAAAAAATCTGGACACTCGCGATCGTCTTCCGCTAGACTGATCTTTCGAGAAGATCACGCCCGTGCGCAGCTTGCGCGCGGGCGATTTTTTTTTGCGCCAAAAAGGAGCTTGCGACATGGGAGACGCTGGTTACGGGGACGAAGCTGCGCTCCGGGAGGTGGTCAGCAAGTTCGAGGGTTGCGAGTTTGCCGTCGAGGAGTTTACGCATGCGCGGCATTTGACCGTTGCCGCCTGGTATCTGTGCAGGTTCTCCCCGGAAGAAGCACTGACACGCATGCGGACCGGCCTGGTCCGGTTCACCGCGCATCACGGGAAGCAGGGATATCACGAAACGATTACGCGCTTCTGGATCATGCTGATCCGGGATTTTCTTGGGCAACTGCCGGAAGGGCTGACGATCGCCGAAAGGGTCAATGCGATGGTGGAATCCTTCCCTGGCAAGGAGACGCTGTTCGAGTACTACACACGGGAGCGGGTCATGTCGGAGGTCGCCAGAAGGGAGTGGGTTGAGCCGGATCTGGTGGCCATCGGGGGCGAGAGGGTTCGGTGACGAGCTGGATTGGGTCCAGAGTCTCGGGGCAAGATGCGTCTTCGAAAGACGCGGCAAGCCGCGTCTCTGCCAGCACGCTTGCCCGGACAACGGTGCCCGCGCCCCACCGTCACTTTCCCAGCAACTCCAGGACGGCGGAGGTCTCGACCAGGATGCCGGTCTTCAGACTTGGCTCTTCGTCGGGGGCAAACAGCGAGGAGTGCGGGCTGGGCAAAGCTTCACCGCTTTTCTGGGCCGCTTCGAACTTCGCCGGATTCGCCGCCCCGAGGCTCAACATCAGGGAGGGGACGCCGGCGCGGCCGTATTCGGCGAAGTCGTCGCTCGCCATGATGGGTTTGCCCTGGACGACGTTGGCTTTGCCAAGAACAGCCTGCAGCGCGCTTACGAGCCTCTCGGTCACGGCGGGATCGTTGTAGACGGCGCTGACGCCCTCGACCAGGGTAACGGCTGGCCTGGTGGGGGCACCCGCAGCGGCGGCTTCGGCGTCGGCAATACGTTCGATGGCCGCAAGCAGGTGCTTGCGGACCTCTTCTCGGTAGGAACGCACGGTGAGCTGGAGTTTGACGTCGTCCGGGATGATGTTGTTCTTGGTGCCGCCGTGGATTGTCCCCACGGTGATGACGGCGGGATCCTGCGGATCATTTTCGCGGGAAACGATGGTCTGCCAGCTGAGAATGGTGCGCGCGGCAATCACGATGGGGTCGATGGTGGCTTCGGGCGCGGAGCCGTGACCGCCTTTGCCGTAGATGGTGACGTCGACCGAGTCGGCGTTAGACATGGCGTATCCGGCGACATAGGCGACCTTGCCTGCGGGCTCCCGTGAGGAGTCATGGATCGCAAATACGTAGTCAGGCTTCGGGAAGCGGGTGAACAGACCGTCTTTCAGCATCGCGCTCGCGCCCATGATGCGTTCTTCTGCGGGCTGACCGACGTAAATGAAGGTCCCGTGCCAGCGGCCTTTATTTTGGGCGAGCAGAGTTGCCGTGCCCACCCCGGCGGACATGTGCAGGTCGTGTCCGCAGGCATGCATGACCGGGACTTCCACGCCCAGGTCATTGTGGGTAGTGACGTGGCTCGAGTAAGCGAGCTCGGTTTTTTCGAGGACGGGCAGGGCATCGAGTTCGGCGCGAATCATGACGGTCGGACCGGGGCCGTTCTTCATGACGCCGACCACGCCGGTGCCGCCGATTCCGGTGGTGACATCGTAGCCGAGCTTGCGGAGTTCGTCGGCGATGCGGGCGGCGGTCTTTTCTTCGTGGAGCGAGAGTTCGGGATTGCGGTGCAGGTCCTCGTACAGCGCTCGCATCCGGGGATACAGGTCGTCGACCTGCTGCTGCGACGGGGCGCGCCAGGGGTCGGCGGCAAACAGGCTGGTGGCGACGAACAGAGAAACGAACAGAGAAGAGATTAGGAGTGCTTTGGATTTCATGGAAGTGCCCGGGTGGGCATTAGAACATGGCAGTGAGGAAAACTGGAAGGGTTGGGTGGACGAGGATTCGGTGGAAAGCAGGCAGGCATCGGATCGCAGGTCCCGGGGCATCCCCGTCATCGGCGGTTCGCGGACAAGTCTGCGCCACCTGGCTATGTGGCGGCGGACTTGGCGCAGAGTTGGCTGAAGGCGATTGTGAGATCGGCGGCAATCGCGGGGGCTTCGCGGGTTTCGATCTGGCTGCGCTGCAACATGTATACGAGCTTGCCGTCGCGCAGGATACCGATGGAGGGAGACGACGGTGGATATCCGGTGAAGTAGGCGCGGGCGCGCTCGGTGGCGTCCCCATCCTGACCGGCAAAGACGGAGTAGATGTGGTCGGGCCTGATCGAGTGTTCGAGGGCCATGCGGACGGCCGGACGCATGCGGCCGGCCGCGCATCCGCAGACCGAATTCACGACGATCATGGTCGTGCCGGATTGGGTGGCTGCGCGGTCGACGTCGGCAGCGGTGCGAAGCTCCTCGACGCCAGCCTTGGTGAGTTCTTCGCGCATCGGGATGAGCATGAGTTCGGGATACATTCGGGCTCCATTGGGATTCTCAGTAGGAAGTGTAATACGAGTTGATGCCCGGGCGAACGTGGTCGATGCGAACGAACCACTGCGGGAACGGTCAGGGTCGTGCGGCCGGGCGTGGGAGATATGGCGTTCGGGGAGCATCCGGCGCCAGCGGCAGCCAGCCACGTCCCTGCCGGGTCATATATATTGGGACTTCGTTTCCATGCTGATCTTTCTATGTCGATCTTGCCATGCTGATCTTGCCATGTTGATCTTGCCATGCTGATCCAAGAGAACGTTGCCCTGGCACCCCTTACAACCATGCAGGTGGGCGGCGCGGCGCGCTATTTCGCCGAGGCGGGCAGCGCCGGCGAGGTCCGCGAAGCGGTCGAGTACGCCAACTCGCGAAAGCTCGCTCTGTTTGTACTCGGGGGTGGGAGCAACGTCATTGTCTCGGACCAGGGCTGGCCCGGGCTGGTTCTGAAGGTTGCGATTGCGGGGATCAACCATCGCCATGGACACGGCACTGCATACTTCGATGTGGGAGCCGGCGAGGACTGGGATGGGTTTGTGGCGATGGCCGTGAAGCACAACTGCTCTGGCGTCGAGTGCCTGAGCGGTATTCCGGGAAGCGTGGGCGGGACACCGGTACAGAACGTGGGCGCCTACGGGCAGGAAGTGGCGGAGACGATCGATTCGCTGGTGGCGCTCGATGTAGAGACCGGGGAAGAGCGGGAGTTCGAGGCTGACGAGTGCGGGTTTGCCTACCGGGCCAGCATCTTCAATTCGAGTGCACGCGGCCGATACGTGATTTTGCGGGTGACGTATGCGCTGAGCCACGATGGGGCGCCGCGCGTCGTGTACGGGGATTTGAAGAAATATTTCGCGTCCTGGGACCACAAGCCCACTCTGGCTGAGACCCGGGAGGCGGTGCGGCTGATTCGGGCCGGCAAGTCGATGCTGCTGACTCCGGGCGACGAGGATGCGCGCAGCGTCGGTTCGTTCTTCAAGAATCCTGTTCTTTCACCGGAGCAGTTTGACGACCTCAACGAGCGGGCAGCCGCCCGGAATATCGAGGTGCCGAGCTATCCGGCGCTGGAGGCTCGGAGAAAGGTTTCTGCGGCCTGGCTGGTGGAGCATTCAGGATTCTCGAAGGGCTTCCAGCACGGAAGAGTTGGGCTCTCGCGTAGGCACGCGCTGGCGATCGTGAATCGTGGCGGAGCCACGGCCGGGGAGATTGTCTCGTTCAAGGACCAGATTCAGCGAGCGGTGAAGGACTCGTGGGGGATCGCGCTGGAGGTGGAACCGGTGCTGGTGGGGTGAGGGGGAATCCCACGTTGGTGAAATGCCCTCTTTTTTGCTTCGCAAGACAGGTTGACGCCGGTACTTACCGTTTGCGGTCCTGCGTTGTTGCTCAGTCTGAGCCTGGTCATGGCTCTCATCTTTTTTTCCTTATCTTTGATCTTTTCTTAACAAATCTTTGCTTAACAACCCTTGACTCTGCTTAATAGCATCCCTCGAGGCTTTGCTGAACGGCATCCCTCGCGTACCCGCAAGAACCCAGACATCCCAGCGTTCCGAAGAAAGATTTCCGAACAAATCTGCCTGGACGACGGTCTTCATGATCAGGAGCCAACCAGTGGTGGCGGGGACGATGGTCGTGGGCGGGGTGGCGGCGACGCGCACGGGCGAGCAACTGCTGGAAGCGGCGGTCCGGGAGCACGCGCGACTGGTCTACCGAGTGACCTACTCGATCCTGCGCAACCATCACGACGCAGAGGATGCTACGCAGGAAACGTTTGTGCGGGCACTGAGGTACAGGACGAAGCTCGGGGAAATCGACGATATCGGGGCATGGCTGGCGCGGATCGCATGGCGGGTGGCGGTCGATCGCCGACCGAGAGGTTCTCAGGTGACGCTGGGTGATTGGGAACAATCGCCGGGCGAGTTGCGATCTTCGGAGGCACCCGCGGACGAGGTGGTGTTGGGAGCGCAGTTGCATGCGCTGCTGGAGGCGATGATCGCTTCATTGCCCAGCAAACTTCGCGACCCACTGGTGCTTTCGACCCTGGAGGAACTCTCCCCTGGAGATGTCGCACGGCTGCTCGGGATCAGTGAAGCGGCGGTGCGGTCCCGCATTTTCCGGGCGCGACAAATCCTGCGCGAGAAGCTCGAGGTGCGACTGGAAGGCAGACATGAAACCTGACTGGCACAGGATGGACGAACGGCTGGACGAGGCGCTCAAGCGCTACGGGGAGGTTGAACCGCGATCTGGCCTCGAAGGGCGGGTGTTTCGCCGGCTGCAAGCCGAGCGGGCAGGGTCGGCGGGCAGTCGGTGGTGGTTGCCTGTAACAGCCGCTGCCGCTGCCCTCGCAGCGCTCGGAGGTGCGCTGCTCGTGAGCGTTCGACCGGATCATGCGCCCGCGCCTTCAAAGATTGTGGCGACGATCAACCATCCGGCGGCCGCAGCGGGAGCACAGCCTCGCCTGGACCCACAAATTCAAGCGCGCGTGACGCCCCGGCCCCGAACGCGTCGGGCAGCAGTTATCCCCGACCCGCATGCGAGGGAGCGGCGAGACCGGCCCGCGTCCAGGCTCGATCAGTTCCCTTCCCCGATGCCTTTGAGCGAGCAGGAGCAACTCCTGGCGCACTACGTTCAGGACTTCGGTCGAGAAGCCACTCTGATGGCGCGGGCACAGACACAGCTCCTTGAAGAAGAAACCCGCGAGCGGACTCGACTGGCGGCGGATGTGGGAACCTCTCAGGATACGACCAAGGAACAACCATAGGAGGCTGGACATGATGGAGCAAAGCAGGACCAGGGTTTGTAGGGCATTGCTGGTGGCGACATTGTGCTCGGGCCTGGGCAGCGCAGGTGCGCAGCAGTCGGAAAGCGACGCCAAGCCCAGACCTGAAGGAGCCGAGAAGGCGCCGGTGGCGTATTGCCTGGATTATTCGGTGAATGAACTGGAGGATGGAAAAAGGATGAACAGCCGGCAGTACACGCTGAATCTCAATGCCGGGGACGCAAACAGCGTCAAGATCGGAACCCGGATACCGGTGGAGGCGAAGCAGGGGGAGTTCCAGTACATCGACCTGGGCACCAACATCTGGTCCCGCGTGCGGCAGCAGGGCAGTGAGCTAACGCTCGAGGTGCGGGCTGACGTCTCAAGCCTTGCGACTCCCTCGCCCGACCAAACGGTGCATGCGGGCCCGCCGCTGGTACGGCAGGTCCAAATCAACGGCAGCACGATCGTATTGCCGGGAAAGTCTATGGTGCTCGGAGTAGTCGACGACCCCTATTCCAGGCGCCAGTTTCAGCTCGAGGTAACCGTCACCAAGATTCGTTGAGGCCCGGTTGTCTCGGAAGCGCGAGCAGGGCAAGACAGTTCCGGTCCGGCAGACAGCCCAGGGACCGGGGCAGACAGCCACCGCTCACTTACAGATCGGCAAGCCGCGCGGCCTCCTTGAAAATCTGCACGAACATCTTGCGGGTCAACTTGCCGGTCTGGGTGTTTTGGTTCGAGGGGTGGTAGGAAGCAAGCAGGATCTTGCCGTCGGGCAGGTCGTATTTGGCTCCGTGCGCAAACGCGAAGGGCGCCTTGCTTTTGAGCAAATCCCGGCGCTTCAGGAAGTTCAGATAGGCGTCGAACCCAATTTTGCCCAGCGCGACCACGACCTTCAGGTCCTTCAAGCCATCGATTTCACGATCCAAGTAAGGAGCGCAGCTGGCCAGTTCCTCCGGCAGGGGTTTGTTGCCGGGAGGTGCGCAGCGCGCGGCGGCGGTGATGAACAGGTGGCGGAGCTTGAGGCCGTCGTTGCGGTCGGTCGCGGTAGGCTGGTTGGCGAAACCGGCTTCGCAGAGCACCGGGAACATGAAGTTGCCGGAGGCGTCTCCGGTGAAAGGACGTCCGGTGCGGTTGGAGCCGTGGGCCCCGGGCGCGAGGCCGAGCACAAGGATGCGAGCGCTCGGATCTCCAAAGCCCGGAACGGGCTTACCCCAATAGTCCCAGTCGCGGTAGGCACGGCGTTTTTCGCAGGCGATCTGCGCCCGGTAGGCCACCAGGCGCGGGCACTTGGTGCAGGCGATGATTTCGCGGTTGAGGACAGTGAGCCAGGCTGGGCAGTCTTTGGACATCGATCGCTCGTCGTCAGTCGTTCGTCGTTCGGTGATTGGGAATAGAGTTCGCGATCCAGGTTGTGATTCGGCATTGTATGGCGGCGCAGCGGGAAACACGAGACCGATTCCGACCTCTGGAGCCACCCGTTCGGCCGACCGTCCGCCCGAAAGGGCCGGATCGCGGTCGGGCATCGACCTTTCGCGTTTGACGCTTCTCTGCTCCCCTCTTTACACTTAACAGTTGCAGTGCGGGGCTGGCTGACCCCGCCACCTGCCTGCAGGGGATTCCCCCGAAAGAGCGGTATTTGAAAGGTATCCAGTGAGCCCCACGGAAACGAAAGAGAGCACCAGGCGGGAGATTTCGGTCGAAGTGCCCGCCGCCGAGGTCACGCGCGAGACCGAAGCGCTGATTCAGAAGTACCAGAAACTGGCCCGGCTGCCCGGATTTCGCAAGGGGCATGTGCCGGCTTCGATCATCCGGCAGCGCTTTGCCGAGGACATCAAGACCGATGTGGTCGAGTCGCTGGTGCCCCGCTACTTCCGCCAGGAGGCTGACAAGCAGGGACTGATTCCGGTATCGCAACCCCGGGTTACGGACCTTCACATCCATGATGGCGAGCCCCTGCGTTTCAAGGCAAGCTTCGAGATCCTGCCTGAAGTGAAGGTGGAGGGCTACAAGGAACTGCGCGCCGACAAGCCTGTGATCGAGGTCACAGGCGAGGAAGTCGAGCAGGCGTTGAATCACTTGCGGGAGCAGCACGCGACCTACACTGCGATCGAAGGACGCCCGCTGGCGGATGGAGACTTCGCACAGGTGGCGCTCGACGGGAAACCGAAAGTGGGCGAGGGCCAGCCCGTCCATATGGATGACGTGCTGGTCGAAATTGGCGGCAAGAACACCATGCCAGAGTTCAGCGAGCATCTGCGCGGGGCCTCGGCGGGGGATGAAAAGACCTTTGAGGTGAAGTACCCGGAGGATTCCTCCGATCAGCGGCTGGCGGGACAGACCTTCGATTACAGCGTGAAGGTTCTGTCGCTCAAGTCGAAGACTCTGCCCGAACTGAACGACGATTTCGCCAAGGAGTTGGGGGACTTTAGCGGGATCGACGACCTCAAGAAGCGGATCCGCGAGAACATGGAGGCGGAGAAAAAACATACCGCCGAACATGAGGCCAAGGACAAGCTGGTCGCCGAACTTGTGAAACGGAACGACTTCGACGTTCCCGAGGCCATGGTGGACCGGCAGATCGATGTTCGGCTGGAGCGCGGCTTGCGCGCGCTGGCGGCCCAGGGCATGCGGTCGGAAGACATGAAAAAGATGGACTTGAACCGCTTGCGAGCGGGACAACGCGACCAGGCACTGCAGGAAGTGAAGGCATCCCTGCTGCTCGACAAGATCGCAGATCTTGAGAGCGTTGAGGTCAGCGACGAGGAAATCGGTCATGAAATCGAGGCTTTGGCTACGCAGACGCAGCAGACCTCGGAGGCGGTACGGGCTCGTTTGACACGTGATGGGGCGCTCGATAGGATTAGAAACAGAATCCGCAACGAGAAGACCCTCAACTTGCTGTATCACCAGTCCGCGTAGGGCGGACCACTTTCGATCCTCTCCCGCAGGCGCAACCGTAGTCGGGGCAGGAGTGTGGCAGGTGAACTTGAACGATCCAAAGATGATGCTGGTGCCGATGGTGATCGAGCAGACCGGGCGGGGAGAGCGCGCGTACGACATTTATTCGCGCCTGCTCCGTGACAACATCATTTTCATCGGAACGCCGATCGACGACAACATCGCAAACCTGGTGATTGCGCAGATGTTGTTCCTGGCGCAGGAAGACCCGGAGAAGGACATTCAGCTGTACATCAACTCGCCGGGCGGATCGATTACGGCAGGGATGGCGATTTACGACACGATGCAATACGTGAAAAATGACGTGACCACGATCTGCATCGGACAGGCGGCTTCGATGGCGGCGCTGCTGCTGGCGGCGGGCGAGGCGAAAAAGCGGCTGGCGCTGCCCAATTCGCGGATTTTGATCCACCAGCCGTCCATGGGCGGGCTTTCGGGACAGGCGACCGACATTGATATTCATGCCCGCGAGATCCTGCGGATGCGGGAAATCACCAACCAGTTACTTTCGAAACATAGCGGTCAGAAGCTGGACAAGGTAGAAAAGGATGTGGAGCGCGACTTTATCATGAACGCGCAACAGGCCAAGGAATACGGAATCATCGACGATATCATCTACAAGACGAAGTAGAGGTATGATCGGCGTTCGCCGATCGAGGTCTACTGGAGGTCTCGGCGAGATGCGGCTTGCTTGCCGACCGGGCGGAAGGAGCCTGGGGGCGGGCAATACCGGATGATAGAAGGAGTAAAGCCGAGTGAAAAGCCGGTCGGGCACAGACGAAATCCTGCGCTGTTCGTTCTGCCATAAATCGCAGGACGCGGTCGCAAAACTGATCTCGTCGCCCAGCGATTATCCGCGGGCGTACATTTGCGACGAGTGTGTCGCGGTCTGCAACTCCATCCTCGAGGATGACCGCACCACCACCCCAGAGTCGTCCACTCCGAACCAGCTCCCGAAACCACAGGAGGTCAAGACCTTCCTGGACGAGTATGTGATCGGGCAGGAGCAGACCAAGAAGAAGCTGGCAGTCGCGGTCTACAACCACTACAAGCGGATTTTCATGAATCGCCAGAAAACCGGCGATGGGGTCGAGCTCACCAAGTCGAACATCATGCTGATCGGCCCGACGGGCACGGGCAAGACGCTGCTGGCGCAGACGCTGGCCCGCATGCTGGATGTGCCCTTCGCGATCGTGGACGCGACCACCCTGACTGAAGCCGGGTATGTGGGTGAGGATGTCGAGAACATCATCCTCAAGCTGCTGCAGTCGGCCGAAGGGGATGTGGGGCGCACGCAGACTGGCATCATCTATATCGATGAGGTCGACAAGATCGGACGCAAGGACGAGAATCCGTCGATTACGCGGGATGTCTCGGGCGAGGGTGTCCAGCAGGCGCTCCTGAAGATTCTGGAAGGCACGATCGCCAATGTGCCCCCGCAAGGCGGGCGCAAGCATCCGCACCAGGAATTCACGCCGGTCGACACGACCAATATCCTGTTCATTTGCGGCGGGGCTTTTGTGGGTCTCGAGAAGATCATCTCCCGCAGGGTTGGTAAGAAATCGCTGGGCTTCAAGAGCGGCGAGGAATCCGAGACCGAAGACAACGTCAATGCCAGCAAGCGCAACTACCAGTTGCTGAGCGATGTCCAGCCCGAGGATCTGATCAAGTTCGGCCTGATTCCGGAGTTCGTTGGCCGGTTGCCGGTGGTCGGAGTCCTCGAAGACCTGGACGAGTTCGCGCTGATCGAGATTCTTACGCGTCCCAAAAACGCCATCATCAAGCAGTACCAGCGCCTGTTCGAGTTCGAGAACGTTCGCCTCAAGTTCAGCGACGAGGCCACCCGGGCCATCTCGCGCCAGGCCATGGCGCGCAAGGTGGGGGCTCGCGGTCTGCGCATGATTCTTGAGGAATTGATGCTCGACCTCATGTACCATCTGCCCAGCCAGAAGAAGGTGAAGGAGTTTGAAGTGACCCGGGAAATGGTCGAGAAGCGCGATGTCTCACTGGCGATGATGGATAAAGCGGGCTAAGCAAGCGCCGCGAGCGCTTGAGCCCGCAAGAGAAACAGAAAGAGGAACGAGACCAGGCCGAATCCGGGACGCCCAACTTTGGAGATCGAGTGACCCAGTCGAAAGAAAAATTTGAAACCAAGAAACTCCCGATGATGCCGATTCGGGATGTCGTGATCTTTCCTTACATGATGACGCCGTTTGTCGTGGGGCGGGAGTCGAGCGTGCACGCGCTCGAAGAGGCATTGGCGGCCGATAAGAAGATCTTCCTGGCCACGCAGCATGATGCCTCGATTGACGAGCCCAAGGCGAATGAGATCTACCAGGTGGGCACGATCGTCAACATCGTGCAGAGCCTGAAGTTGCCCGACGGCAACATCAAGGTGCTGGTCGAAGGCATCGAGCGGGGCAAGATCCTGCAGGTCACCGACACAGACGGCTACATGCAGGCCTCGGTTCGAGTGGCGCGCTATGCCACCGAGACCAATCCGCAGATCGAAGCTGGGATGCAGCGGGTGACGGGGCTGTTCGAGCAATACGTCAAACTGTGCCAGTCGCTGAACTACGAGACCATGATCGCCGCGGTTCGCATGGAGGATCCGGCCAAGCTGACCGACACCATCGCCGCCAACCTGCAGCTTTCCATCGAGGAGAAACAGGAACTGCTGGAGATCTTCGATCCGGCCGAGCGGCTGACCCGTATTGCCGACGTGCTCGACATCGAAATCGAGAAACTGAATATGGACCGCACCATCCAGTCGCGCGTGAAGCGGCAGATGGAACGGGCGCAGAAAGAGTACTACCTCAACGAGAAGATCAAGGCCATCCAGAAGGAACTGGGGCGCGGAGAGAAAAGCGAATTCGACGAGCTGAAGAAAAAGATCGAAGCCGCCGGGATGCCCAAGGAAGTCAAAGACAAGGCCATCCAGGAGCTCAAGAAGCTTGAAGCCATGCCACCGATGTCGGCCGAGTCGACGGTCTCGCGCAACTATCTTGATTGGCTGCTGGCGGTGCCGTGGAAAAAGCGCTCGAAGGAGATCCGCAACATCTCTCGCGCCGAAAAGGTCCTGAATGAGGATCACTACGGGCTCGAAAAGATCAAGGAACGCATCCTGGAATTCCTGGCTGTCCGCCAACTGGTAAAAAATCCCAAGGGTTCGATTCTTTGCTTCGTCGGACCTCCGGGGGTGGGCAAAACCTCGCTGGGGATGTCGATCGCAAAGGCTACCGGTCGGAAGTTTGTCCGGATGTCACTGGGCGGCGTGCGGGACGAAGCCGAGATCCGCGGGCATCGCCGGACCTATATTGGCGCATTGCCGGGACAGATCATTCAGATGATGAAGAAGGCGGGGACCAAAAACCCGGTCTTCATGCTGGACGAAGTCGACAAGATGTCGATGGACTTCCGCGGCGATCCGTCGGCGGCGCTGCTTGAAGTGCTCGATCCCGAACAGAACTTCATGTTCGTGGACCACTACCTCGATGTCGAGTACGACCTTTCGCAGGTCTTCTTCGTGGCGACCGCCAATGTCATGCACACCATTCCGGCGGCTTTGCAGGACCGCATGGAAGTGCTGCGGCTGCACGGCTACACGGAACCGGAGAAAGTCGAGATTGCCAAGCAGTTCCTGGTCATCAAGCAACTGGCGCAGGCCGGGCTGACCGACAAGAACATCAAGTTCACCGACGACGCGATCACCAACATCATCCGTTCCTACACGCGGGAAGCAGGCGTCCGCAACCTGGAACGCGAGATCGGTAATGTCTGCCGGAAGATTGCACGCAAGGTCGTAAAGGAAGGGCCGGATTACAAGATGACGATCACCGGTGAGAACATCGGTGACTTCCTGGGCGTAATCAAGTTTCGGGATACGCTCGCCAACGAGAAGAGCGAAGTCGGTCTGGTTACCGGCCTGGCTTGGACCGAAGTGGGCGGATCGATCCTGAGCACCGAAGTGACCGTGGTGGACGGCAAGGGCAAACTGACGCTCACCGGAAAACTGGGCGACGTGATGCAGGAGTCGGCGCAGGCGGCCATGTCCTATGTGCGCTCGCGCGCCAGTGGGCTGGGCTTGCCTCGCGATTTCTACCGCAACCTCGATATCCACGTGCACGTGCCGGAGGGCGCCATTCCGAAAGACGGGCCGTCGGCCGGCATCACGATTGCGACCGCCATTGCCAGCGCGCTCAGCAAGATCCCGGTCCGGCGAGATATCGCGATGACCGGAGAGATCACCCTCCGCGGCAAGGTACTGCCGATCGGGGGTCTCAAGGAAAAGCTGCTGGCGGCGCATCGGGCCGGCCTGTTTGAGGTAATCCTGCCCAAGGACAATGAGAAAGACATCGCAGAGGTGCCTGAGAACCTGCGCAACGAGATGAAGATGCATTTCGTCGATACGATGGATCAGGTACTGAAAATCGCGCTCGAGGCTCCCTTGCCACAGATTCTCGAGGAGGCTCCGCAGGCTATTACTCCAATCGCTCCGCAGGCGGGGGAGAGTCCGGCGACCCACCAGTAGCCGGAACCATTTCTCAGTTTTCCCTGCTCAGTATTGAGGGCCCGCTTCGGCGGGCCTTGTCTTTTTGCCGGAGATGGTTGGCGACCCGGACGGCCCGCGGGCAACGGCTTCGGGTGGCCTTGCAGCACGCGCCGCGTTTCTGCCAAGCGGTGACGGTCCCCGCGTTAAAATAGTGGTGGAGTTGTTTTATGGCACCCGAGGATTCCGAACGTCGTTTTGGCGGCGGTTTGTTTCCGGGGAGGACCGGTCTGCTCGCCGCCGTCGCGGTGGTCGCGGTACTGCTGATCGGATTACCCGCCTACCGGCTGTTTTTCGTGGTTAGCGTGCTGCTCGGCCTGGTCATCGCAGGGATTCTTTACCTGTGGCACAAGTACAAACCGGTCAAGGCAGCCGACGTCCACGACGACAAGCATCCGCTGGGGCTCGATCGTTAGTGTCGGGGAGCCCGGAAGATGGAGCAAACGCGTCCATCCCTGCAGCTACTGGATCTGAAACGTCATCGTTACGCTGGCGGTCACGCTGATCTTGCCAAGAGCCACGCTCGCTTCCGAACCCATCGCGCCGTCACCGGCACTGGCGACATTCTGAATTGCGTTTTGGTACATCTGGGACCCGTAAAACGCACCACAACAGCGGCCGTAGAACGAGCCGCCGCCATAGGAGTAGGCGGCGATGGTCAAGGGTTTCGCTGCGACCTTTAATCCAGCAGAGGCAGCGAGGTCTTGTGCTTTTTCGGTAGCGGCCCTGACTGCCATCGCGCGAGCCTGATCACGATACTTGCGCAACTCCGAGGTGCTGAACTCGACGCCGTAGATGTGGTTCGCTCCCGCCGCAAGCGTAGCGCTCAGCAGATCCTGAAACCTGGAAGTATCCTTGAGAAAAACCTGGATGGCCTTGGTGGCAGTGTAATATTCGACGGTCGTATGGTTTTTGTCGTCGTAGGCCAGATCGACGTGGATGTAGTCGGTCTGGATGTCGCTCGAATCGACCCCCAGTTTTCGGGCTGCCGCCATAACCTGCCGAATGGCGGAATCGGTCTCGGCGGTGGCCGTTGCCAGAGTCTGGCTGCGGCTTTCGACTCCCATCAGAAGCATCACTCGATCAGGGACAACCTTGACTTCGCCGTCCCCCGAAATATTGATGGTGTTGGTATTGCCGTTGAACTGGGCCGGGCACAAGGACGCTCCGAGGATCAGAAAAGCGAGCAGTGAACGCATGCGAGGTCACCTCCGTCCGGCCTTTATAGCGGGCAAAGCCCGCGGGCGTCCACTTGCAACTTCTGCGGACAACCTAGAAACTGGAGTGTGCGCGTTCTTTCCCGATTCCTGCTGTCAGCCAGCGATGCCGTCCAGTTCCCTCCGGCAAGCTTGCCGGAGATCGCCTTTCTGGGGCGGTCGAACGTCGGCAAGTCGAGCGTCATCAATTCTCTGGTCGGCAGCAAGATGGCGAAGACCAGTTCAACGCCTGGGCGCACGCGCGCGATCAACTTTTTCGAGCTGCGCATCGCAGGAAAGCCACGACCGGAACTGATCTTCACAGATTTGCCGGGGTATGGTTACGCGAAGCTTTCGAAGGAAATCTCCTCCCAGTGGCCGCGCTTTATCGATCCCTACCTGAAGCAGCGGCCGACGCTGGCGCTTTGCATCACGTTGGTCGACTCCAATATTCCCCCGCAAGCAAGCGACCAGCAGTTGCTGGAGTTCCTGACCGCCCTTGGACGGCCGTTTCTGATCGTGGCCACCAAGAGTGATCGGCTGTCCGGGAACCAATTGCGGAACGCCTTGCAGGGACTGGTCGAGAGCTACCCCCACGCTCGCATACTTCCCTTTTCGGCGAAGACGGGAGCGGGCCGCGAGGACCTGTGGCAGGCGATTCGCCAAGCGGCCGAGAAGATGCCGGCTTCCCAGTCCTGATGGCTTCCTTGTGACCGTAACAAAGTACCGGAACAAGGTACCGGAGCAAGCACGCTCGTCACAGGCGGAAATGGCTGCTCGAGCCGCGGGGCGGGCTGGCCGCACCGGACCTGATTACCTTCGTACCAGCAGGCGCGTTGCTGTTCCCCTCTCGGGATTGGTTATGATAAATCGCATATGGCTGTTCATCTGATTACGGGTGTGGCGGGATTTATTGGGTCTTCGATCGCACGAGCGCTGGTCGAACGGGGCGAGCAGGTGCGAGGGATCGACAACTTTGCGACCGGCAAGCGGGAGAACATGGCGGGAATCCTGGATCGTATCGATTTCCGCGAGGCCGACTTGCTGGATATGGAGGCCATGAAGAAGGCTTGCGCAGGGGCGGACTGTGTGTTTCATCAGGCGGCCATTCCCTCCGTGCCGAAGTCGGTGCTGGATCCGCTGGAAAGCAACCAGGCGAATGTAGACGGGACGGTGAACCTGCTGATTGCGGCGCGCGATGCCAAGGTTCGGCGGGTGGTGTACGCGGCATCTTCGTCGGCCTATGGGGACACGCCCACGCTGCCGAAGCATGAACAGATGCCTCCGAACCCGATTTCGCCGTATGCGGTGGCGAAGCTCGCCAGCGAGTACTACATGCTGTCGTTCTATCGCTGCTACGGTCTGGAGACGGTCTGCCTGCGTTACTTCAATATTTTCGGCCCCAGGCAGGACCCGACTTCTCCCTACTCGGGAGTGCTGGCAAAGTTCATCACCCAGATGCTGCGGGGAGAACAACCGACGATCTTCGGAGACGGGGGCCAGAGCCGTGACTTCACCTATATTGACAATGCTGTCGAAGCGAACCTGCTGGCAGCGAAGGCGCCAGGCGCGAAGGTTGCTGGCGGGGTGTTTAACGTCGCGACCGGAACGCGGGTCGATCTGAACGAGACCTTTGCACTCCTGAAGAAACTGACCGGCTATTCCGGAAACGTGGCCTACGACCGGGAGCGCGAGGGGGACGTAAAACATTCCCTGGCTGATATCTCGCGAGCGCAGCAACAATTGGGCTACCAGCCCAAAATCAACTTCGAAGAGGGCCTGCGGCGCACGGTGGAGTGGTACCGCGGGGAGAGCAAAGCCGCGCGCGCCTAGCACGCTCGCTGGCTCTCTTCGTTCAAGGATCGATCAGCGGGATCAATCGATCAGCAGGATCAATCGATCAGCAGGATCAATGTTCAACCGGATCAATGTTCAACCGGATCAATGTTCAACCGGATCTGTCGTTCAACCGGATGAATCCGGGCCGGTCACTGCCGAACACCACTGCGGAACACCAACTGCGGAAACAAACGCCCGAAACCGGGGCATTCTGCGCTCCATTACCTTGGTGATCTATGGAATCGTTACCGGCAGGACTAGATTGATTGCATGACACTCTCATCGATGGTGGTTTCCCGGGATTGGCAGGAAGTCAGCGTTTTGGAATGTATTCTCGGCGGCCTTCAGATTGATGTGGATGTGGAATCGCATCCGGAACGCGCGCAGGCGAAGTTGGCCAAGTCGAAAGTCGACGCCCTTATTGTCGATTGTGATTTGAGCGGAACCGATCGCTTCCTTCGCGATCTGCAGCGCGATTCCCATTTTCCTCTGAACGTTCCTCTGGTCGTGATGAGCGGGCCTCGCGACCGCCACGAGATTGACGCGACCGGCGCCCTGTTCAGTTTTGAAAAACCAATTTCGGTGGAGCAAGCGGTGCGGACGCTTTCGGCTGCGCGAAACCTGATTCTGGACGGTCGACTCCGCTATCACCGTCAGGCCCTTGATGTGCCGGTCTCGCTGAATTGCGGCCCGCGGAAGCGGGTGCAGGCCGAACTGGTCAATCTGAGCCAGGGCGGCATCGGCGTGCGTCTGGACCGCGAACTTGAGATTGCGAAGCCGATCCAGGTTTCGTTCAAGCTGCCCGGCACCCGTTACACCGTCAAAGCCCAAGGTGAGATCGCATGGACCGACCGGAAGGGCAACGCCGGGATTCGATTCGTGGACGTTCCCGCGCGTCTGCAAAAGAGTCTCGAGATCTGGCTGGCGCAGCAGTATTTTGGGCAATGATCCGGGTCGGCTGCGGGTCCGGGAACTTGTCCTCGATCATTTGCTAGCGGAAGCGCGTTTCCGGGTCGCGTAGTTTCCCGTTCGACTCCGAATCATTCATTGCGAGCCTCGCAAGAACCACTCCGGGCGTCCCGCGTCCGATTACCGAGAATAGATACCGATAGAGCGCGGTAAAGAAACTCGACACGCCAAACACCAGGCCTACAGAGACCGGCCAGGCCGGAATCGTCTGGGCGATGCCCAAGAAGACGCAAAAGAACGTGAGGACAGCTGAGAACAGTACCAGTCCGTCCATGACTCCGGCCAGAGCGCGACAGGAGATGGGCCTGGGCCACCAAGGCAGGGCCACCGAAGCAGCCTTTGCGGGCTCCGGCGTCACGGGATTCGTGGGCTGGCGCGGGAGCCGGATTGCAGGCCGCGCGAAGGAGGAGAGGATGAGGTCATCCTCGTCGGCAGCTGCGAGCACTGGAGATGATTGCTCCATCGCTTGCAGGAGGCTCGAAAAGATCCAGTCAGCCAACTGGCGGCGAGTTTGCGGCGACATCTCGACGAAACGGACGCCCGCCTGGCCGGAAGGTGTTGCCCAGCGGACCTCGCCGTGTACATCCACGCGAGTTTTGGGATAAAGCAGTTGAAAGCGCATTCGAACGGGTTGGTTCGGATGAAGCGCGCCTACGGACTGGATGGCGGCGCCGTTCTGACCGAGGTTGCGGACAATTCCGCCGTTTCCCTGATCCAGGGTGACGTACACCAGCGAATGGATCGGATGCCGGTAGTGGGTTCGCTGATTCGCGCCTGAGGGCGTGGAGGCAAGGCGGGCTGCCGAACCGGAGGGAAACTGCATTTGGGAATCCTAGCTCCGGAAACGTTCCCTTTCGCAGTACCCCGGCTGGTTCCGGAGGCCAGGTTCAGGAGGCGCTGCGACGTTCGGAGGGCGGCTGTTGTTGCTTTATTTTCAGGCGCTTGGCTTGGTCCCACCCAAGCAGGCGTTGAAGGTCGTAGCTGTAGGGGCCGGATCCCTGAAAAGCATCCTCATCGAACAAGCGCTTGATCCCGCAGCCGGTGCAAACCTGATAGGCGACGCCCTGGGAGCGGACCGGCCAGCTCATCTTGCTGTGCCAGCAACCGCGCAGCACCACTGCGGCACCGGCCAATCCGGTGGCAAACAGGCCAACCGGCCACAACCAGCCAGAGCGTTTGGGTTTTGACGACTTGGACTCTTTTTCTTCCACCACTACCTGACCTGGGGACCCTACTGTGTCCAGCATATGCCGTTTCCGGAGAGGGAGCAATCAGCATCTTGCGTTCGGCGATCCTGCGTTCGTGCATGGGCGAATCTCCGCGATCGGCGATGCTTGCGGTTTTGGCGCCGCCTTCACCGGTTCCCTCATGGGCTGATCGCGTTCTCCCCGGTTCGGGACCTTTGCCTCTGGAGTCGTCGGACACAGAAGGCCGGACACGGAAGGCCAGTGTGCCGTTCGTGTATTCGGGAATATTGCAATCGGAGAGAAAGCCCGATAACTTACCAGTAACGCTCGGTGACGGACGGCTAAAAGCCGGAGTTGGCGGTACTTCCGTAATAGGAAGAACGGTCAATTGACAAGGGCATGCCCTTCGACCACACTGGCTGGCTTCAGAGCCTGATTGCTCTGAAAATTGACCTTTGAATGGCAACCAACCCGTCTAACACGAATCCAGGGTTAGCCATGAAGCCCATGGAAGCCCCGGACACCGCTCCTGCGGGCGCGGGCGGTGGCGTTGTGTCCGCTGACGGGCGGGAAGCGCTCCAGGCGCTGCTGGCCTTTTCCACCCTCCACGAACAGGTCCGCCACAAACGGACCGAGGAGGCTCGACGATACGCCGCCGGCCTGGGTGCGGTCGATGATGCTTGGGAATTTGAGCAGTTCGTCTTGGACGAGGTTCTCCAACTGGTCGCCGAGCGCGCACAGGCCATCACGGGTGCCGATGGAGTCGCCATTGCTTTGGCCGAGGGCGACGAGATCATATGCCGGGCTTCGACCGGAGCGATGGCTCCGGATCGCGGCGTGCGACTGGATGCGCAGGCCGGGTTTTCGGGAGCATGTTTCCGAACGGGCCGCATTGTGCGCTGCGACGATTCGGAGAAAGATCCGCGCGTCAACGTCGAGGCCTGCCGACGGCTGGGGACGCGTTCGATGGTCGCGGTGCCGCTGCAGGGACAGCAGAGCGTGATTGGGCTGCTCGAAGCCTTCTCAACCCGGCCGTATGGATTCAACGACGGCAACGTTCGCAGTCTCAACCTGCTCGCCGAACTGATTCTGGCAGCTCTGCAGCCCGAAGACGAGGACCGCATCGGGCGCGCCGCCCAGGTGGCTGCGGTGGAATTGCGGTCGGCCGAACTGGCGAGCCTTCGCCAGATTCCGATGGGCCCGCCGCCACAGGCGACCGCGCATCCGGCGGCAGCGGCGCCCGAGCCCGAAAATGTCCCGCTGGAGTTTTCAGAGGAGAGCATCGCTCCTCCGCTGCACGAGGGAGGAAATGAGGGGATCCGGCCGGTTTTGCTGACCGGGTTGCTGCTGGTGCTGCTCACGGCTGTGATCGGTGGAGGCATCTGGTGGAGGGTCCGAAGCGCCTCGCATGCGCGCGTTGCAGCCGCGGATCGGAGCCGGGTGGTCCCTTCGCCATCGCCAGCAGCGCTTCCGGGCGGGGACAGCGCCAACGACACGGGCCTCTCCACGGCGCTCCCCTCTGCGAATCAAATGCAGGGCGCGCCGAGCAGCGGCAAACCGGCGGGGCTGACCGTGATCACCGGAATTCAGCACTGGGCAGCCGACGGGTCGAGCACCGTCGTGGTGGATCTCGAAGACCCGATTCAGTATGAAGCCCACCGACTTTCCGATCCTGAGCGGATTTATTTCGACTTGCTCGATACGACGCTGGGGCCCGGCCTCAACGGAAAGATCCTGGACGTGAAAGATGGGCTCATCGGGCGCGTGCGTGTAGCGCAGCCCTCGGGAAACGTGACCCGGGTCGTGCTGGACACCAAGCCGGGCTCGCGTTTCGCCGTCAGCCAGGAACAGAATCCGTACCGACTCGTGATCGAGGTTCGGGGTGCGGAAGCGACCGACCAGCCCAAGGCCCGGATCGAGGCGGTGCCAGCGCCCGCCGCAACCGAAACCAAACCGGCATCGGCGGCGGTGGCGCCGGCGACCCGCGAAGAGATGCAACTGAGGGCTCGCGCGCCCAAGCTGCGGATCGTGCTCGATCCCGGACATGGCGGGTGGGACCTGGGCACGATCGGGCGCGAAGGTTTGATGGAGAAGAACCTGGTTCTGGACGTGGCCCAGCGACTCGGCAACCTGCTGGAGAGCCGACTCGGCGGCGAAGTGATCTTCACCAGGAAAGACGACAACTACATTCCTCTCGAGCAGCGGGCCGAGCTTGCCAATCGCGAGCAGGCGGACTTGTTCGTCTCGGTGCACGCCAACTACAGCAGCCTGGCTTCCGCACGCGGAGTGGAGACTTACTACTCCAGCTTCTTCTCCCCTCCGGAGGCGCGCGAGATTGAATACCGTGAAAATCAAAACATGATCGCTTTGAACCGTGCCAAGCTCACGAGCGTGCAGTTGAAGGACAAGGTCGAGGAATCGCGAAAACTGGCGAACAATGTCCAGCAGGCGCTGCACGGCACTCTGGCCGCACAGAATTCGGGGGTGCGGAATCGGGGCGTGAGAGAAGCGTCTTTTGTCGTGCTGACCGGGACCCAGATGCCCTCGATCCTGGCAGAAATATCCTTTGTGAGCAGCCCCACGGACGAGGAGAAGCTGCGCGACTCCGAGTATCGCCAGCAGATCGCAGAAGCGCTCTACAAGGGTATTGAACGCTTCGCGGCAACCTCGCACCGGGTGAAAATCGCGTCGGCATCCGGGCGCGCGCAAGGCCAGTAGGCAGGCTTCGCTTCAGACCCTTGTGTGATCCGTCCGAAACTCCCGCCGAGAGTCGTCCGGCACCACCGGGTTCCATGATCGTGCTAACCGCAAGGTAGAATAAATTGCCTCTGGCTCTTCCACCGAGGGCATTGCCTATGAGATATGCGGTCGCCTTGCTGTTTCTGGTTTTCCTTGCTCCCGGCAGCTCGCGCGCGGCGGTTTGCGAGGGCAAGAAACATCCCGACGTCACGGCTCTGTTTCTGACGGAATCCACCAAAGCCGGCAGCGCGGCGGAAGACTGGGTTTCCGGGTTTCGCGACCGGATCCGCGACTCGGGTCCGTATTGCATCGTGCCCGACAAGGACAAGGCGGCCATGGTGATCAGCATTGTCGGCATGGACGCAGACGCGTCGAGCACGAGCACGGCCATCAGCATTGCCATCTACACCGTGAGAGACAACATATTTCTGGACCACTGGATGTACGTGGCGGACAAGGAGAGCTTGCCGAGTTCCGGTGACAAGGCGGTTGCGGCTCTTCAAAAAGAGGTGAAAGAACTCAAGCGACTGCGCATGATCCACTGAGTCCGGCTCTGGTTGGACAACGCCTGTCAACTAAGGCGCCCGCACCCCGCCGTAGGTCTGAAGCCACTGCAATTCTTCCCGCACTTTGATCTTTCCGTGCCAGGGATTCTTATCGAGAGAATGTCCCTCGCCCGGAAAAATCAGCAGGTCGCTGGGGATCCCGAGCGAGTGCAGTGCGTGATCGAGCAGATAGTCCTCCAGCACGGCAACGCGGATGTCATCGGCACCCGCCACCATGTGCGTGGGCGTGCGGACTTTGTCGATCTGGTAGATGGCGGCTTCGTCGTGATAGCGCCGAGACGCTTCCCAGGGACGGCCGCCGAGGAAATAAGCGTCGTCAAAGGTCATGTCATCATTTCCCCAGTTGCCCACGTGCTCGACAGCTCCGGCTCCGGTCACCGCGGCTTTAAAGCGGGTGGTCTGAGTGATGAGCCAGTTCGTCATATAACCGCCATAGCTATACCCGCCGATGGTGAGCTGATCCGGATCCGCAGTTCCGTCCTTCACGAGGGCGTCGACGCCTGCGAGAATGTCTTTGCCGGGGCGCGAGACGATCTCCGGAATAATGCCCAGAATGAATTGATCTCCGTAGCCGGTCGAACCACGGTAATTGGGCTCGAAGACCAGCCAGCCATTGGTGGCAGCCAGACGATCCCACTGATACCAGTCGGCTTCAAAGTGGTTGCCGTCGGCGTCGGCAGGGCCGCCGTGAATGAGGGTCAGCATGGGCAGATTGCGGGCCTCGAATCTGCCGGGCGGATACATCAGCATGCCTTCGACTCTGGTTCCGTCATCGGAGGTCCACTGGTAGGGCTTGGCTCTGGGGAGGTCGCGGCCGGCGAAGAGCTGGTTAAGCGCGGTGATGGGCCGAGCTTCGCCGAGCTTGTCGAGTGATTCGGCCAGGTAGACTTCCATCGGCCGACCCACCGATGAGTACACAAAAGCGATCCGTGACGATGTCCGGGCGGCAGAGACGGTCTCGTAGGTGCCAGCCCAGCCCGGGGTCTTTGAGAACCGGGATTTGGGGGACGCCTGGAAATACAGTTGCACTTCGGTGCCGAGGCGGCCAGTGGCTAAAGCGCGGCCATCGGGAAGGACGGCGTGCTGCAGGACCGCACCGCTGAAATCGGCCGCCCAGCGCTCAAGTTCCCCGGTATCGGCATCGAGCCAGTAGAGGCGCTTCTGATAATCGTTGTAGTTCCCTTCCACCGCGCCGATCTCCACTGCGAAGAAGATGTGCCGGTTGTCCCGGGCCCAGGTCAGATCCTGTTCGCAACCTTCATTGTGGGTCAGCTGGTGCGGGGCGATTTCCGGAGCCGCCGGAGCAAGGTCGACGGAGTAGATCTCGAACTCCGTGACTTTTTCCTGGCGCTCGGAAACCGAGCTCGTCACGAATGCGAGCCTGCGACCGTCCCCCGAGACGGTCATTTGCTGGATACGCCAGGGCGTGGAAGCGATGCGTTTCGCGCCCTGCGTGGTGTTGGCGTCTTTCTCCGCGTCCGCGGTCTCGCGAGTGCCGGTCGCGGCGCGCCGCTCCAGCGCTTCGGCAAGATCGAGTTTGAAAATCACGTCGCCGCGCTCGGCGGCACGATATCGAAGGGTGTCTTTCCAGGCCTTTTTGTAGGCGTCCTTCTGATCCTTGCTCCGGGGAGTACGGGTGGCGAAGTAGATGGTTTTGGAATCGGGCGACCAGCTGAAGGCGTGCACCGCTTCGTCGCCGAAGGTGATCGGGAAAGCTTCGCCCCCGTTCGGAGAAATCAGGTAGAGCTCGGCGACCGGTTTGTCTTCGGAGTCCTTGCTTCCGTCGCGGCCACGCGGTTGTTTGCCGGCAGGCGATTTCCGCTCAGAGAGGAACGCGATCCAGAGGCCGTCGGGAGACCAGCGGGGTACGGATTCGTGGCCCGATTGGGTCAGTTGGGTAAGGGAACTTCCCGCCGGGCCGCCCTCGCGGTAGAGCCACAGATCGGTCTGGAAGATCTCACGATCCCAGTCAGCCCGATCGGTAGCGACCACCACCGAGTTGCCGTTCGGCGAAATCTGGACCGCGGAAAACTCGACATAGTTGAAAAACTCGTCGAGCGTGATTTTTGGCTGTTCCGCGGCGGCGAGAGCAGAACTCGCGATCGCCACGCAGAGGGCAGTGAGGCAGATCCGTGAACTTGTCATAGTGAAGGCGACTAGAGAGATATCATCGGCGGCCGGAGTCGCGCAAATCGAAACCAGGCGAGTTGTGATCCGGGGTCAGGTTTGGAACCAGCGTGAGACCGGTCAGGGCACGGGGTCGGCGTTCTTGAGGGCATCGTCCAGAGACTGGTTGGCGCGGGATGAACCTTCGAGCAGTCGCCATCCGTCGTCGTAATGCTTCATCGCCACGGTGGATTTGTATTGCAGGCCGCCCGCGTTCAGTGCGGAGCCCACTTCATTCATGGGAGCCCAGCGCCAGGTGAATTCCACGTCGGCAGTGCTCTCGTTCTTGCTGATGCCGGTGACCCCAACCAGTTCTCTTCTGGCCGTCGGAATGCTGAAGTACTCCTTGCCGGCTTCGCTTCCGCGAATCAGATCCCGAAAGGCTTCGACGCCCAGGGGAGTCATGGCCACCTCCCAGCAGGGCGGCGGCGTGACATTGGGCGGACAGGCAGTCCTGGCGCCCACAATCCAGCCGCGATGCTCGAGGACGAGGTATTGCGGGGAGGAAAAGTCCTTGTTCGAGACCGGGCCGATGCGGAGCCAGAACTGCTGGGGAGCGGTGAACGTATCGGATCCGGCGATGAGGGTGGCGGCGAGGCGACGCGTCAGGAAATCGCGGGGAGTGCAGGCGGTCACGCAGCACAGCGCCGCCAGCATGAGCGAAAGTCGTCGCATGGTTTCAGCAGGTGGTCTCGGGGTCCTAGCGTCGATCTGCGATTGTAACCAAACGGGACGCTCGTCGCGGCAAGAAAGGAACAGCGCTGAGTTGACCGGAGAACGCCGGGGCCCAGCGGCCGGGGATGCGAAGGCCACACGAAGGACAATTCCCCTCGGCAGTAATGCAGTAATCCTTGATCAGATAACTGTAGCGTTGGACGAGCGTGGCGGCACAGTGAGGGCAGCGCGTGTCTTCGAGATTTCCGACGCGGCCCGGCAGGTTGCCGGCGTAGACGTAGCGCAGGCCGGCGGCTTTGCCGATCTCGACCGCACCGAGAAGATCCTCGGCACGCGTGTTGCGCGGATCGGTCATCTTGTAGTCCTGGTGGTAGGCGGTGACATGCCAGGGGATGTCGGGCGAGACGCTGGCCAGGAACTCGGCAAGGCCTCGGAGTTCGTGGTCGGAGTTGTTGAACCCGGGAATGAGCAGGGTCACAATCTCGAGCCAGAGGCCCATCGAATAAAGCCGCCGAATGGTGTCGAGAATGGGTTGCAACCGTCCGCCCAGCTCATGGTAGTGACGCTCATCAAAACTCTTCAGATCCACTTTGTAGAGATCAAGCCAGGGACGCAGGTACTCGAGAACCTGCGGTGTGCCGTTGCCGTTCGAGACGAAACCGGTGACCAGTCCGGCCGCTTTGGCTTCCTTCAGGATGGCGACCGCCCACTCCGCGGTGATCAGGGGCTCGTTGTAGGTGCTGACCAGGACGCGCGCACCCTGGCGCACTGCGTCGCGGACCAGCTCTTCGGGCGATGCTTCAAGCGGCGGGGAGATCGCATGGGGGTCGCGCAGCGCCTGAGACGTCACCCAGTTCTGGCAATAGGCACAGTGCAGATCGCATCCCAGCATTCCAAAGCTGTACGCCAGAGCTCCGGGATAGGCGTGGAAGAAGGGCTTTTTCTCGATGGGGTCGCACTGCACTCCGCCGACGTATCCCCAGGGAACGTAGAGCTTGCCAGCGCGATTGAAGCGGACCTTGCAGACACCGGGTTGTCCGTCGGGGATCGGACAGGCATGACCGCAAGCGTGACAGCGCACGCGGTTGCGGTCGAGCTTTTCGTAGAGATCGCCTTCGCGCACGCGCTGGTCGACGATCTCGCGAAGAGTGGACATAGCGAACTGCTCTGGAGATATTTTACGCCCGCCTGGAAGGCGCGCTCCATAAGGACTTGGCTGGTCGCCTTCCCCTTTAATAGGGCGAGTCGCTGCGCAACAAGGGAGGGTGCAGCCGGAGGAATCGATTGGCTTCCTGTTGGATTGCCAGGGCCTGTGGACGGGTCAATTGCGCGGTCATGAGTGCGACCCGCCTCTTGCTGGTCTCCTTGCCTTCCGCACGCGCGAGAACCGACCAGAAATATGCCTTGGTGACGTCTTTGGGCACGCCGCGTCCCATCCAGAAATATGAGCCCAGAGCGTCCTGCGCACCGACATGGCCTTGCTCCGCAGCTCTGAGGTACCAGCGCACGGCCATCGAATAGTCCTGCGGAACAGTCTCGCCTGTGGCGTAGCGTGTCGCCAGCGCCACCTGCTCGTAGGGATCGCCAACCTCGGCGCGTTTGCGCACGCCTTCAAGATCGGAGGGTGCCGGGGGCGCGGTTGCGCTGGGCTCGGCGGTCGCCGCAGGCTGCGCCTGTGCCGGCGCGGCCTCGACTGGCTTGGCTGGTCGGAACTTATCCACAACCCAGGGCGCCAACAAATAGGCCAGCACCACGACAATGGAAACGGCTGCGATCACCAGCAGGATCAGGTGTCGCTGCGGGAAACCGCCGCCGCGGTCGCGGTCGGATTCCTCGGAAGCCGACGAAAACTGAAACCTCGGGGAGGCGGCCGATGAGGGACCAAACGACGGGAGGTCGGCACCTCTGTTGCTCTGTGCCTGCGCGGCGCGGGCGCGCGCGGCACGATTCACGGTCGCCAGAATCGTGTCCGCAAGCCGTTGCAGCATGGTTCCGTGACGGTCGTTGAAGGCATGCGGTTTGGAAGAGAAGACTTCGAGCAGACCGATCACGGTTTCGCCCAGGCGAATGGGGACTGCAATGATCGATCGGATCCCGAGCAGCCGGCAACTTTCCCGGTCCACACGCAAATCCGTCTGGGCGTCATCACAGCGCTGGAGATATCCGGTGCGGGCGCAGTAACCAGAAAAACCGGAAGCGATGTCGAGCCGGGCTCCGACGGGAGGAGCATCGCCGGCGCTGGCGCGACAAACCACTGCATCGTTGTCGGCGAGGGCGATGGCAGCGCCGTTCGCGTTCGTGAAGACCTGGGAGCGCTCGGCAATCAGCTGCAAAGCAGAATCGAGATTGGGTCCGAGGGCTTCTACCTCGCGCTGCACTGCCGATAAGGCGGTGAGGGTGGCGGTGTAGTCAGCTCGCGACTGGGGGACATCTTCGGGAACCGGGGCGAGTTGCCGGGGCGGGGCGGCAAAGGTTCGATGCTGCAGTTCGGACTCGCCGTGCCGCGAGGCATAATTGGCGGCCGCGACCATGGCATTCAGGAAGAGCCATTCCTGCAGCTTACGGCGCGAGGGCTCGGGCAACTCGGGGAACCGGACACCGATGCGGCCGCTCCGGTCGGCCCATACGACATAGCCGGTGGTGTGGAGATAGGTCTTGGTCTCCGACAGATCCAGGCAGAGATTCAGAATCCGGCTGATCTCCCAGGAGGACGAGGTTTGAATCGCGATTCCGCTCTCGCTGATGTCGAGAATCTCGCTGAGGTCGAGCACCATATCGTCAGAGCCGCCGTTGAGGCTGGCGTAGGCCGGGGTGTGGACTTTCTGGCGAACGGCCCGCCGACGACCACGCGGCACTGGCTTGAAAAGGGTATTGACAACAACGGCGTGGGTCCCCAGGGGCTCCATGGCGGATGGACCCCTCATTATTACCTTGATCGTTGCCGAAAAGAAAGACTTTCCGGGGAACCAGAAGTGCACAGGCGCTAAGGCGTTAAGGACAGTGCCAGAGCGGGATTTGGGGGGGTGTCAGGCAGGCCATTTCTCGCGCAAGGGACGCATCGAGCACAGCCGGGTCATGGCAGCCACCAGCACACCCGACAGCAGCTGCATGGTCGAGACGTCGTGATGGTCGAAAGCATAGGGGGTGGCGGAAAGCACTTCGAACACGCCCAGAGTCCGGCGGCAATGGCGCAGAGGCGCAACCAGGATCGAACGCGCGCCCAGGCGCCGACAGCTCGCCAGGTCCACTCGCGGATTGCTCTCTACGTCGTGGCACAGAAGAATTTCGCCGGTACGCACGCATTCGGCGGACAGGCCGGAGTCGGTTTGCAGGCGGACGCCGAGATCGGGCGCGGTTCGGCCGGTGCGGGCCTTGCAAACGATCTCGCCGCCGGTGCTCAGAGCAATGGCGGCGCCCGTGGCTCCGGTCAGCGCTTGCGCGCGCTCGGCGATGTTGGTGATTCCGGGCTCGAGGTTCAGTTCGCCAGGGTGAATGTCGATTTCGCTGACCGGTGTATCGAGCTTCATGCCGCCAGACACGCCGACGGTTCGCAGGTGGTGCCGGCCCGGGTGCATGGCAACCGAAGCGGCGGGCTTTTTTTCGGAAAAACCGCAAACCTCGGGTAGCGAGCGCAACAAATCTCGAACCAACCGGTCGAGTTCGGCGTCGGCGATGAGATGAGCGGTTGGTTTGCCTCGCAGGGAGCCGCCAAGCACGCGAGCAAGACTGAGCATCGCCTTGCTGCCGCAGGCCAGACAATAGGGCGTGCTGTTCTCACTGATCAGTTCGCACTCGGCGCAGAAGACCGCCGTCTGGAGGGAGAGGAAGTGCGCATTCTTGGCTGTCATCCAACCTAGATACATTTTTGGTGGATGTTCCTCCGGCTGAACAACGTCTGGAGAAAGTAAATCCAGGGAGCGAGCGACAGAAGTGTCGGCAGTGGTTCAGGGCTGTGGATAAAAATTTACGCAGCTCGGGCTCAACCCGGACGCACTCGCAGGTTGAGGAGCGCTACGGGGGACCTTTCGGGTATCCCAAAAGCCACAGTATCCGCTGACACTCGCGCGAGTGCGGTATATACTTTTGGGGTCTCGCGCGGCCGGCTGTGGGGGGATCAGTCGGCCCAGGTTTCCCCCCTCTGCGAGAGAGTTTGATGTCCCTTGCCATTTTCAGGTAGCCCATGGGAGAGCAGGGCAGACTACGCCGCGATAAGGACACGCCCGCGCAGGCCGACGGGGGGGCAGTGGTTCGCACGCCTTCGAGTGCCTCGGGCAGTTCCCCGTCTGATTTGCCGCCACCCTCGGACGCTCCCACGCTGGTGCCGACTTCCGATGGTTCCGATTCCGACGCAGCCACCCTGGCGCCTCTCTCACGCGTTTCTCCATCCGACACGCCTACCCTAGCCGAAGGAGCGCCTCTGGCTTCGCGGAACGCACCGCGGACGCAAGGCTTCTACAATCCGCAGCCGGTTTTGCAGCCGGGAGCGATCCTTGCCGGGCGATACGAAATTCTCGAGACGCTCGGTGAAGGAGGGATGGGAGCGGTTTACAAGGCACGGGATCTCGAGCTGGAGCGTTTGGTTGCCCTCAAGGTGATCCGTCCGGAACTGGCGAAAAACCCTGCCATCATTGACCGCTTCAAGCAGGAATTGCTGCTATCGCAGCGGGTGACCCACCGGAACGTCATTCGCATTTACGACCTCGGGGAAGGCGATGGAGTGAAATTCATCACCATGGAATTCATCGAGGGGCAGGATCTTCGGAGCCTGATCTTCGAACGCAAGAAGTTTCTGCCCGAAGAAGCGGTCTCGATCATGGAGCAGGTGTGCCTGGCGCTGGACGCCGCCCACAGCGTGGATGTGATTCACCGGGACCTGAAGCCGCAGAACATCATGCGCGACCAGACCGGGCGGATCCTGGTGATGGACTTCGGGCTGGCGCGCACGCTCGAAGGCGACGGAATGACGCAAACCGGAGCGCTGGTGGGGACCATGGAATACATGTCCCCGGAGCAGGCGCTGGCCCAGGAGTTGGACCAGCGTTCTGACATCTTCAGCGCGGGGCTCATTTTCTACGAATTGTTGTCCGGGCAGATGCCGTTCCGGGCAGACAGCGCGTTGGCCAGCCTGATCAAGCGTACCCAGGAGAGGGCGCGGCCCATCTCCGAGCACGACGCCACCATTCCGCAGTCCCTCGGCAATATCGTGGGCAAATGCCTGGAGCGCGAGCCCGCCGCCCGCTACCCATCGGCGAAGGCGCTGTTGGCGGATCTGGAAGCATGGGAAGGAAAGCGTGCTGCCGGAGCGATTGCGTTCCCGAGCGTAAGGCCCTGGGGACAGACGGTCCCGTGGCCCTGGCTGGGGGGCGCCTTGGCCGTGATCATTCTTGGCCTGGTGGGCTACACCATGCGGGGCAGGCTGTTTGAGCCAAGCTCGACCAGGCACGGGCCGGTGATTGCGGCCCAGTCGATGGCGATCCTTCCGTTTCACAACGCGTCGGGGGACGCCACCTGGGACTGGCTGGGCCCGAGCCTGGGCGACATGCTCAGTACCGACGTGGGCCAGTCGGCGCACCTGCGCACAGTTTCGCCCGACCGCCTGCAACAAGTCTTGCACGACCTGAGAATCACTCCCGGAGTCGCGATTGATGCGGCCGCCCTTCGCCGGATTGCCGAGTTTGCGAATGCGGATATCGTGGTCTCGGGTCAGTACGTCAAGCTGGGCGACCAGATCCGCATCGACGCCACCCTCCAGGACCTGAAGCGCGGAAGAACGCAATCTTTGAAGTCGGAGGCCCCCAATCAACAGGCGCTGTCGGCTGCGGTGGATCGTCTTGCCGACACGATCCGGCAAAACCTGGCTCTGTCTCCGGACCTCATCAAGGAACTGCAGGCGCAATCGTTCAAGCCCACTTCGACCTCGGTGGAAGCCCTGCGGGACTACAACCAGGGTTTGCAGCTGCTGCGGCAGGGAAACAGCCTGGAAGCACAAAAGCGATTTGATTCGGCGACCCGGGAAGATCCCAGGTTCGCTTTGGCCTATTCCCGGCTGGGAGAGGCGTATTCGGCGCTGGGATACGAAAACGAAGCCGAGCAGGCCTCGCGAAGGGCGGTGGAATTCAGCCAGGATCTGCCTCTGGCCGAGCGTTACCTGATCGAGGCAAGCCACGCGCGCATCGTCAAGGACAGCGGGAAAGCGATCTCGGCGTACGAGAATCTTGAAAAAAGCTTTCCGGACAATCTGGATGTTCAGTTCGCGCTCGGGAGCTTGTACGAGAACGCGGGCGATCTAACCAAAGCCCGTGCGCACTACGAAAAAGTCCAGCAGGCCGACCCAAAGAATCTGGACGTGCTGCTGGCGATGGGGCGAGTCGAGATCAGGTCCGACAATCCGCAGGCCGGCCTGGAGCCTCTGAATCGGGCGCTCAACCTCGCCATCGAGGTCGACAACCAGGAACAAAAGGCGCTCATTTTGCAGGCGACGGGCATCGCTTACCGTTACATGGGCAAGCCGGACGAAGCCCTGCGCAACTACCAGGACTCAATTGATATCAATCGCAGGCTGGGGAAGAAGCGGGGGGTGGCGGCCAGCCTGGCGGAAATGGCGCAGTTGCAGGTTCTCAAGGGTAAACCCGACGCGGCTTTAGCATCCGACGCCGAAGCATTGAAGCTGTTTCAGGAAATTGGGTCGAAGAAAGAAGCGGGCGACGTGATGATCGACATGGGCGGCGTGTACCTGGACGGTGGACAGAGCGACAAGGCCCTGCAGATGTTCAAGGAGTCCCTCCAGATCCAGCGCGACGCCGGAGACGAAGCCAACCAATCGGTCTGCCTCAACAACATCGGCAATGTGTACCTGGAAAAAGGGGAGAGCCAGGACGCGTTGACGTATTTCCAGCAGGCGCTGCAGTTGCGCGAAAAACTCAACGTCGCTGACCAGATTGCCGAGACCCTGCACAATCTGGGCCTGGTCTACGCGCATACCGGCGAATACGACAAAGCCATGGCTTCCTACATGCGCGCTCTCGACCTTAAGCGCAAGGGGAGCGATGGCCGCGGCGCTGCGGTCGAGAACAACGCCATCGGGGTTCTGTTTGAGGAGCAGGGACGCTACGGAGCGGCCCTCGGTTCGGAGCAGGATGCGTTGAAGGGCCTGCGAGAGGCTGACGATCGGAGCCGTAACCTGGTCGATGCTTTGACAAACTTGTCGAGGGCGCTCGCAGAGGCCGGACGGGGCAGCGAAGCGGCGCCTTTGATCGAGGAGGCACGAAAACTGGTCGTGGTTCTGAAGAACCCGGCGCTGTCCGCGGCATTGTTCAACCTCCAGGGGGATGCTGCCTTTTACCAGGGAGACCTGAAATCGGCCGGACAGAATTACCAGGACGCGTTGCGCATTGCCGTCCAGGCAAAAGCCCACAATGAAGCGCTGGTTGCCCGGATCAATCTGGCTCAAGTCTCGATCCGGGAGGGACGCGGGAAGGGTGTGGTGGCCCAACTGGCGGACTTGTCGCGTCAGGCCGACGCGCTCGGAATCCCTTACCTGGCGGTGAAGAGCTTGGTCGAAATGGCGGATGCGATGGTTAGCGGTAAGGATTACGCGCGAGCTGTTCAAGAACTGGAGCGCGGACTGGGCAAGAGCGAGAAGCTGGGCCTGCGCGCCGAGACATCGAAAATTTATTACCTGATGGGCACGGCCCACCGATTGTCGGGCAAAGCGGCAGAAGCCGCCAACCAGTACGCCACGGCGCAGCGCCTCTTCGAAGACATGCAGAAAGAACAAGGGGCTGAGAAGGTTCTGGGCCGAGCGGATCTGCGCCCGATGTATGAAGAATCTAAACGCTGGGCCAAGGGCGCCTAGGCAACCGTTCCTCCAGCCGGTCGCAGGCCAGAAGCCTGAAGACTTCCCCACGAGACGCTCGACGATCCCGTCGACGCTGCGCTCGGCCTGCGAACCTTTGGCCCGTGGCGGCTGGGGACTCTTGTTCCGGGAGCATTGAAAAAGGCGGGAAGCATGTGCTTCCCGCCTCGAATCGATCAACTTGAAACCGGGCTCAGCGCTCCAGTTCGGAAGTAAGCTGGAAGTTGAGCTTGTGGATCACTCCGTCACCCACGTTTGCCTGGAAGGTCACGCATTGTCCAGCCAGACTGCTCGGAGTCTTCCACAAGTAGACGTAGGCCCCGTAGCCGAAGTTCAGCAGACTGCCGGAGATCGCAACCGGAACCGGATTCGCACCGTTGCAGCCTGCCGAGGCGAAGCCCGAGACCGAGATGGAGTTCAGGTTTGAGACTGCTTTGAAATTTCCATCCAGAAGCAGGTAACCGGCTGGAATCGTGAGCCCGGCCCTGACCTTGTTGATCTGCGGGAACGGCAGTTCCGGGACGAATCCGAAGAACTGGTAGGTCACATTGTAGTTGACGGTTGTGGAACTGGTATTGCCGGCAGCATCGGTCGCCTGGATGGTGACGCTTCGCGGGCCGGGGACAGAAGTATTGAGCGCGCTCGCGACGACTGGAGTGGAATTGAGCGGCGTGCTGTAGCTCTGCGTGCCGCACTTGACGACGCCGGACAGGGCGTCGGTGCAACTGTAGGTCACAGTGTCCGGGACATTGAGGTAAGGGTTGGAGCTGGTGACCGAGACCGACTCAGCCGGCTTGGTGGTGTCGATGTTAATCGGCAGCACTTTGCCGGATGTGGAGTAGGTGTTATTGGCAAGCGTGAATACCAACTCCCGGGTACCGTGATCGTCCTGCCCCTCATAGTTCAACAGGTAGCGCCCGTCCGCCAACGAACCGAAAAGCACCGGCGCAGACGTAAACGTCGTGACCGGCGGCGTCGGGGGACCTGGCGGCGTTAGCGTGCCACTGGCCTTGGGATTGGGCGGATTGGCGCTATCGGTGAATAGGTAGGTCAGTTGCGCCACATTCGGTTGGGTGTAGTTGTTGGTATTTGGAACGGGCGGCGGTTGGGTCGAGGTGGTGAACGTCGCCGACACACTCGGAGTCGCCACGCTGTTGTTGTTGATCCAGCCATTGGCGTTCGGAGCCGGGCTCACCGCGATCGACGTGCCGGGTTGAGGCACGCCATAGACCGAGATGAACGTCGAGTTGAAGTGCGGTACCGTCCCGGACGTCGGCAATGGATCCCCGGTGAGGCTTGTCAAAACGTTCATCGGACAAGGCTCACCCACCGCCTGGCTGGGTACCGTGAAAACGCACGGCCCGCCCTGCCAGTTGTCCGTCGCTTCGAGCAATCCGAAGCCAGTGTTGGGCGGCAGGGAGTTGGGATCGATCTTCGGCCCGCTGAAATTGTCGGTCACGCCGATGCTGGGTGGATTCGACGTCGGACAGTTTACGCCGGCAAAAACACCCGATGCGTTGTTGGTGCAGAGATCGGTGTACAGCTTGCAGTTCGAACCCTCGCCGAAGTGCGGCCAGCAACTGCTGGTCGCAAAGGGCGTGCCCGGAACCCAAGTCGGCTGCCAGACCGAGGGCACAATCGCCTGGTTCGATACCTGCATTTGCGTGCCAGCCTCCGCAGTCACGTGCGCACTGGTCAGGTCGATCACCTCCTGCACCAGGTTGCCTGGCGTGCTGTTGAAGGTTGCAGTGACCGTTGAACCTTGCGTGGCTGGGGCGGGCGGCAGCGTGGTCGAGAAGCTCCAGTTGAGAATGTCCTGATTGGAGTTGAGCGCACCGGTGCGCGCAACAAAGCCCACAAAAGCGCTCTGTGTGATCGTGGTATTGGGCGTGTCCAGGCCAAGGTTCGCGAGATCGTAGGTGGCGGTCAGGACCAGGGCTCCGTCGAGATAAACCTGCAGGTTGTTGGGATTGGAACACAGCTCCACGCCACAGCCCGGGGGCGAATATTTTATGACCACCGGATGCGGATTGCCGTCTGCGATGACCGTCTTTAGCGGCGACGTGGGAACCGTTCTCGCGACCAGGCAGGCCGTGTTGTGGTTGGAACTGTTGGCGCTCGCACCGCAGCTCTGGATGGCGACGTGGTTCGGATCCAGGTCCCAGTTGTTCTGAAAATCGTCGAACTCGATCGCCAGGCTGTGAGTCAGGCCCGTGTATCCAATGTCTCCACCGCAGTTAATGTCAGCTGCTTCCAGCGCAAAGATGCCGCCCGTGCCGTTCTGAGCGGGGCAGGGCGCCGTATTTTGCGGGAATGAGCCGTTCTGAATCACGAAGGCGAAGCCGTCGGCCGGCGAAGTGGAGCCGGAGATCTGGAACTGGAAGCTGGTCGTGAAGCCGTTGACGAGCGAAACCGGCTGGGGTCCATCGGTGGTGCCGCGGTAGTACCACGCACTGCCCGACTGCCCTGAGCCCGTGGCGGTAAGGCGCAGGACGTTGCTCCCGGTGCCAGCGCCGAGCACTGCATTGCCGTTCGGCTGCAGGTTGGTGGTGTCGGCTGGAAAGTTGTTGAAGGTGAAAACAACCTGTCCGAACAGCATGGCTGCCGAGAGCAGCAAGGTGAGCAGAAAACAGGCAGAACGAAGCGAGTGAGATCTCAAGGCGTTTCCCTCCGTACGGACGACTCTCAAATACACCACGAGCTGTCTACTTCGAGTCGCGGACCGGGGGAAGGGTCGACGAGCGCGAACAAGGGCCCCACAGGGCTGGACTACGAGCAATCAATCGTGACCAAAGGAGAATTCGGAACCCGGGAACGGCTTAGGCAGGTCCTCGTGAGAGGACCTCATACCTGCCACCTGGGGGAATCAGGAGGCCAAGAAGTTCCATTCCTTCGCGAAAAGCCACGCCCAGAGCCGATTCAGACGCGCTTTTTTTCTGCAACAGACGTGCTCGCATTGTGCTATTCGGAGATGTGAAAGTCAAGTCTCGGGACCGCAAAAACGGTGGAAAATTGTGTTTACGAATCCGGTCCAGTCAGTTTGGGAAAGAGCGGACATCGTATAATCCCGGCGATTTCCAATCGCGTTCCACGGTTGTTCAGTTTTGGCTGGTCATCGTTTCTTGAGGAGGCTTCGGAGATGGATTCGCAACGAACCGGGGAAATCAGTCGTCGTCGATTTCTGGGAACCGCAGGCGGGGCCATTGCGGCGGCCGCCGGAGGCGGCGCCTTGGTCGTCGAGCGAGCGACCGGGCGGACCTCATCGACCGCTGCGGTTCCGGCTGAAAACACCCGGATGCGCAAAAAAATTCCGATTGGCGTCTTTGATCCGGTCTACGAAAAGCTTTCGCTGGACGAGATGCTCGATAAGGTATCGGCTCTCGGCCTGGAGGCCATGGAGATTGGGACGGGCGGATACCCCGGCTCCCACCACTGCCCGGTAGCGGAATTGCTGGCCGATCCCGCCCAGGCCAAGGCATGGAAGAAGAAGTTCGAGGACCGCAATCTCCGGGTCGCCACCTTCAGCTGCCATGGCAATCCAGTCCACCCTGACGTGCAGCGCGCGGCCCGGGACGCGGAGACCTTCCGGCAGACGGTGTTGCTCGCCGAGCGGATGGACGTTCCGGTGGTGGTGGGATTCTCTGGTTGCCCGGGAGGCTCGCCCGCCGACACCCAGCCCAACTGGATTACCTACCGCTGGCCTAAGGAATTCCAGGCCATGCTGGACTGGCAGTGGAAGGAGAAAGTGATTCCCTACTGGAAGGAGGCCGCGAAATTCGCGCGCGCGCACGGCGTCAAACGCCTCGGGTTCGAGATGCACCCGAACTTCGTGGTGTACAACCCGAAGACCCTGCTCGAACTGCGGAACGCAGTGGGCGAGGAGATCGGAGCCAATTGCGATCTGAGCCACTTGTTCTGGCAGGGGTGCGACGCGGTGGAGGTCATCCACCTTCTGGCCAAAAATGGCGCGCTGTTCCATGCCCACATGAAAGACACTGTGCTTAATCCGGAAAACGTCGGCCGGTACGGCGTGTTGAATTTCGCTTTCACCAAGGAAGAACTTCCGGGTTCCTCCGACACCTTCCGCGCGGTGGGTTACGGCCACAGCGCCAGCCAGTGGAAAGCGATCGTGCAGGCTTACATGGACGTGGACTACGAAGGCATTTTGAGCATTGAGAACGAAGACCCCATCCTGACGGGCGAGGTTGGCGTCGAGCGTGCGGCGTACGTGTTGAAAAACGTCCGCGCCGAATTGCTGGCCTGATCGGGACTCGGCCCAGACGGACGCGCGATTGCGCGGTGCAGCCAATGAAGCGCGGAGACCTGTAGGGTCAGGAAACGGGGAGCACTCGTCTTTCGACGTTGCTTTGTTTTGCCAGTTCGATGAGGCGAATCACTTCGCGGGACTGCTCGGGCCGGACGACGAGTTCCTCCTGCCCCTGGATGGTGTGGGCAACGTTGGTGTAGTAGTCCGGATAAGATCCCGCCAGGGTTGGATATTTCGTGCGGTTCAGCCGGCCATCGCATCGGCTGTGAGTGCCCCAGCAATCTTCCGGCTCGGAACCCCACTGAGGCTCGGTGGGCGACCGTCCATTCTTCAGCGCCTCTTCCTGCGGATCGAGTCCGTACTTGAGATAGCTGCCTTCTGTGCCGTAGACCACAAAGCGAGGGCTCGGCTCACAAACCAGCGTTCCCGCTTTCAGCGTCACCTTCAGTTGTGGATATTCGAGATGGACTACAAAGCTGTCGTCGGCGGCTGCGCCATCTCGCTGGCGCCGGAGTTCGGCATAGATTCCGGTTGGGCGGCCGAACAGGACGACCGCCTGATCGATCAAATGGGAGCCCAGATCATAGAGCACACCCGATCCGGGTGAGGCTTGCTCACGCCACGCATTGGGCTTGACCGACGGACGAAAGCGATCGAAGCGGCTTTCATATTCAGCCACTCGCCCCAGGATCTTTCGCTCAAGGATCTGCTTTACGGTGAGAAAGTCCCCATCCCAGCGACGATTCTGAAACACGCTGAGGACGCGGCCGGTTTTGCGGGACAATGCGATCAGGTCATCGGCATCGCTGCTGGTGACGGTGAAGGGCTTGTCGACCACGACGTGCTTGCCCGCTCCGAGCGCACGCGCCGCAATATCGTGGTGGCTGGTGTTTGGGGTCGCGACCACCACCAGGCCGACGGAGTCTTCCGCCAGCAGCGCGTCTAGGTCGCGCACGAGCCTGACCTCGGGATGCGACTTCCGGGCCTCGTCCCCCTGACGCTGTACGATGTGCGTAAGATGCAAGTGAGCGTTCGCACGAATCAACGGGGCATGGAAGACTTTGGCTGCCATTCCGAAACCGACCAGGCCGACATGGACAGGGGGAATCACGCGGGTATTCTAAGCGCAACCGGTTGGGTTCAAAAAGCCGCCCCCACCAGAGCCCGACTGCGGCTATAATCCCGGCCTTCGGGCTATTTTCGTACCCGGGTATTGCTTACCCAGAGTGAGGGCTGTTCATGGTGCAGGTCGCGCGTTCCCCCAGGGTCTATGACGTGTGCATTGTTGGATCAGGGGCGGCGGGAGGAACCGCCGCCAAGATTCTCGCCGAGGGGGGATTGAGTGTGGTCCTGCTCGAAGCCGGGCCGCCACTTGATCCGATCGCAGACTTCAAGGAGCACGTCTGGCCCTACGAACTCCCACACCGGGGAGCAGGCGTGGGTGGGAATGCCCTGAAGCCTGGGAATGGGTTGGAGGATGAGTTTCTGGCTCCGACGGGCGCCTGGACCATCGACGGCGAACCCTATAGTTCGGCTCCGGGCTCGAATTTCCGCTGGTTTCGCTCGCGCATCGTGGGCGGGCGCACCAATCACTGGGGCAGAATCGCGCTGCGCTTCGCCTCCGCGGATTTTCGGGCGAAAACCCGGGATGGGTTGGGTGACGACTGGCCGATCAGCTACGACGATCTGGCTCCTTACTACGACAAAGTGGAGTCCTACATCGGGGTGTTCGGAACAAAGGAAAACATTCCGAGCGCTCCGGATGGCATCTTTCAGCCTCCGCCCCAGCCGCGTTGCAACGAAATACTGGCCAAGAAAGCGTGCGACAAACTGGGCGTGCTGTGCATTCCGTCGCGACTGGCCGTGCTGACCCGGCCATTGAACGGGCGCCCGGCCTGCCACTACTGTGGCCAATGCGGCCGTGGTTGCCGGCTGGCCTCGAACTTCAGTTCCAGCCAGGTGATGATTCCGGTGGCGCAAAAAACCGGGCGCTTCACGCTGCTCACCAACGCCATGGCCCGCGAGATTCTGGTTGCGAAAGACGGTCGCGCCGAAGGCGTTTCCTACATCGACAAGGCGACCAAGTCGGAGAAACGCGTCCATGCCAAGGCCGTCATGGTCGCGGCGAGCGCGTGCGAGTCTGCCCGTTTGCTCTTGAATTCCCGGTCGGCTCTGTTTCCAGATGGAATTGCGAATTCCTCGGGAGTCGTTGGACGCTACCTGATGGACTCGGTGGGGAGCGATGGCATGGGCCACTTTCCGCAGATGGAAAAAATCCCGCCCCACAATCACGACGGAGTCGGCGGGCTCCACATGTACATGCCATGGTGGAAATTCGACCGCAAAAACGACTTTCCCCGCGGCTATCACATCGAGATGTGGGGCGGGCGCGAGATGCCGGGAGTGGGCATGTTCCATGACCTGTGCGACCAAGAAGAAGGGTACGGATTGAGCCTGAAGCAGATTTGTCGCAAGCGTTACGGCACCTACATCGGCTTTGCGGGACGGGGCGAAATGATCCCAAACGTCGACAGTTTTTGCGAGATTGATCCGGACATGGTGGATCAATGGGGCATTCCCGTGTTGCGCTTTCACTTCAAATGGAGTGAGAACGAGATCAAGATGGCCAAGGACATGCAGGAAACCTTCCGCGCGATCGTCGAAGCCGGCGGCGGGACCTATGTCACAAAAAAGAAGCCCGCGGGCGACCACCCCTATGGCATCGCCGACGGAGGCGTGATCATTCACGAACTGGGGACGGCTCGCATGGGAGCCGACCCGAAAACTTCTGCGCTGAACGGGTACTGCCAGGCCCACGACGTCAAGAATCTGTTCGTCACCGACGGCGCCTGCTTCGTGACTAATCCGGACAAAAATCCTACCCTGACGATCATGGCGCTCGCGTGGCGTGCTTCGGAGTATTTGCTGGAGCAGGCCAAGCAGGGGAGCCTGTAGTCAGGGAAAGGCGGAGGAATTTCAGGATGCCAACCAGCCCGGTGAGCCGACGCGATATTTTGAAGACTCTTGCCATGGGCGCCTGTGGTTCGGTGTTGCAGGTCATTCCGCTGCATGCGGCCGAACAGGTGCATCGGATGGTGAAACAGGAGAAGGCGCATGCCCCGGCGGGCGCGTACCGGCCAAAGTTCTTCCCGGCTCACCAGTACGCGACTTTGAGGGCGTTGTGCGACGCCATTATCCCGGCCGACGAGCATTCCGGCGGCGCGCTGCAGGCGGGAGCACCGGAGTTCATCGATCTGCTCACCAGCGAAAACCGGGAGTATCAGATCACCCTGGCCGGCGGACTCATGTGGCTTGACGGCTGGTGTGCGGATCGATACGGGAAACCCTATCTGTCGTGCGCAGCCGGCCAGCAGAAGGAAGCCCTCGATTCGATCGCGTATTCGAAAAACGCGAAGACCGATCCGGGCCTGAGCCAGGGGGTCGAGTTTTTTGCCTTCCTGCGCCGGTTAACGACCGACGGGTTTTACACGAGCGAGATCGGGATCGCCGATCTCGACTACATCGGCAATACCTTCGTGCGGGAGTTTCCCGGCTGTCCACCCATCCCCGAAACCTAGCCGGATCGGAATACGATATATTGCGGCAGGTCTCCAGCCTGCCTCCGGCCTTCCTCGCTTGGAACAGCGCTCGCATTCGCGTACTATGTCCGGTCGTTCCCTGATTCCCTCCTGTGGAGTTTTTCATGCAGAAGCTCGCCCGCCATCTGGTCGCCCTCTTGCTCGTAACCTGTTCCCACGTGGCCGTCTGGTCCCAGGAAAAGGTCGACCTGGAAATGATCAGCCGCATTCGCTACGAGGGTTTCCGCAATTCCAAGGTCATGGAACTGGCGAGCGGATTGATCGACGGAGTGGGGCAGCGGCTGACTGGATCGCCGAACCTGAAGCGGGCCAACGAATGGACTCGCGACCAGCTCGCCTCGTTCGGACTGGCGAACGCTCATCTGGAATCGTGGGGGCCGTTCGGGCGCGGATGGTCGAACGAATACGTGAATGTGCGCATGACTTCCCCCGACGTGGCGCCGCTGATCGCTTATGCCAAGGCCTGGACTCCCGGCACCAATGGCGCCGTAAAGGGCAAATGTGTGCGGGTGAAGATCGAGGACAAAAAGGATTTTGACAAGTACCGGGGCAAGCTGGCTGGAATGATCGTGATCTTCGGGCCAGACGTCGAGGTGAAAACCGTCACGCAGCCGATGTTCGAGCGCTTGGGCGACAAGGAACTCGCCGACATCGGGCAGTACCAGATTCCGAGCGAGAAACAGGCGTTCCGGTTCCGGCAGTACCTCAAGCGGATGCAGTTCATCAAGGAACTCAACAAATTCCTGGGCGATGAGAAAGTGCTGGCGATGGTGGATCACGGTTATGGCGCATTCGGAGGCGGCACCGTGTTTGTGCAATCCGGCGGCTCGTGGAAGACCGGCGAAACCTCGACGGTTCCGGCTGTGACGGTTGCGCTCGAACAGTGGGATCGAATCGCTCGACTGCTTGAGCAGAAAAAGAACGTCGAACTGGAACTGAATGTCGCGAGCACTTTCCATGACAACGACCCCCTGCAGTACAACACCGTGGCCGAGATTCCGGGCGCCGACAAGAAAGGCGAACTCGTGATGGTGGGGGCGCATCTTGATTCATGGCACGCGGGCACGGGCGCGACCGACAACGGCGCGGGTACGGTCGTGATGATGGAGGCCATGCGAATCCTGAAGGCAGTCGACGCCAAGCCGCGGCGAACCATTCGCATCGGACTCTGGACCGGCGAGGAACAAGGACTGCTGGGCTCGCAAAACTACGTGCAACAACATTTCGGATCGCGACCGCCCATGGATGACCCGGACTTCAAGGGAATGCCCACGCTGCTGCGGCGCGAAGCCGGACCCATCGCCGTAAAACCCGAACAGGCGAGAGTCTCGGCTTATTTCAACGTTGATAATGGCAGCGGCAAACTACGCGGCGTGTATCTGCAGGAAAACGAGGCGGTGGCCCCGATCTTTGATGCCTGGATGGGGCCGTTCAAGGACCTGGGGATGAATACCCTCACCATGCGAAATACGGGAGGGACCGATCACCAATCCTTCGATGCAGTGGGCATCCCGGGATTCCAGTTCATCCAAGACCCGCTGGATTACGAAACGCGCACCCATCACTCGAATATGGATGTCTACGACCGGCTTCAGGCGGACGATCTCAAACAGGCGGCGGTCATCGTCGCAAGCTTCGCCTATGAGGCGGCGATGCGGGATCAGATTCTGCCCCGCAAACCCATTGAAGGGCCTCTGCCCAAGCAGGCGGATAAGCCGGACGAGCCCTGAGCGGCAACCGAAGGGCACCACCCCGAATTACTCAAGATTGCCGCTTTCATTTCCCGGACCCGGCTGTCTCTTGAAGATTTTAGCGTAAGTATTTGAAACCAATAAACGTCCGCCAGGGGGCACGCGGACCGCCAAAATGTGTCGTTGCTGACACCCGAAAGTCGTAGTACTATCGCGTTCTCCCCTGAAAGACTGCGCGGGGTCTGCCGTTTACTCGATCAAGAGCCCTGACCTGCCGCAGCAACGTTTCTGGTCTCCCCCTGGAAGGGCAGTTATGAATCCGGTTCTGAAATCGTGGGTGCTGTGCTCCTGTTTCTGCGTTTCGAGCATGCTGGCTGTGGCGCAGGCGACTACCTGCGCTGCCGATGGAGATACGACCCAGGGGTCTGCGATTGGTTGTGTCACAGGCGAGGGTGTAGTGGTGAAGGCCGCCGCCGAGAGCGTGCCCCAGACGCCCGAGGTCCTTCCGCTGACTCCGGAACAAAGACCGGCAATGCCGCCGATCGTGACCTATCTGAACGGGAAACTGACCATCATCGCGAAGAACGCGAACCTGGGCGAGATCCTGCGCGTGGTCGGCGACAAAACCGGCGCATCGATCGAGGTACCCGAAGAGGCGAACGAACGCGTGGTCAGCCAGCTGGGGCCGGGGGCGCCGCGTGACGTGATCGCGGCTCTGCTGAACGGGTCGCACTATAACTACGTTGTGCTGGGCAACGAGGCCGACCCGAACGCGGTCGCCCGCGTGGTCCTGACCGCAAAGTCCGATCACGGGGCCAGCGGTACCAACTCGCCCGCCGCGGCGGCCATGACGGTTGCTGAGCGCGCGACGATCCAGCCGCGCACCGCGCTGCAACAGGCGGTGATCCAGCCGTACCAGGAAATGTTGCAGCAGCAGCAGGCTCAGCAGTTGAATGTGCCGGACTTCCAGCAACAGGCACAGGTGCAGGCGCCCGCCGTAGTGGAACCAGCGACGCAAGCCAGCGCGGGCAGTGAAGCCGCACCTTCTGCGAGCGTGAGCACGAGCGCGGGCACGGAGACTGCGGCCGTCGAACCGCCATCTGCAACCGATGGCACGGACAAGAGCGCGAACGGAGAGCGGACTCCACAGCAGATGTTGCAGGGTCTCTATGAAACGCGCCGGCAGATGATGCAACAGCAGCAGCAACAACGCATCGCACAGCAACAACCCCCGCAATAGGCGTGGTCCGCTTCGGGTGCGGCGTTCCGGTGGAGTTCTTCGGAAACGCCTAGTGTCGTGCGGCAACCGGGGCGGGGTGGACTTCGGTGCCGGCACGTCCGAACACGTAGCGCAGAATCCATTCACTGGGCAGGGCTTCGCCATTTAGTTCGGGCGGCCTGAATTTCCAGCGTCGCGAAGACTCGAGCGCGAGCCTCGCGAAATAACGGCTGGACCCGGGCGATTCGAGCCGTGCTTCCACCACCCTTCCTGAGGCATCCACTGAGACTCTGACCCCTACCCTGATTTTGCCGGTGATCGTGTTGCGAGACCGTCGCGAAACCGGCGGCAGGACCTGTTGCACCACCTCGCCAGATGCCGAGGCTGTGGGTGCATGGATGGGAGTCTGAGGCGCCGCCACCGCCGGGGGTGGGGCCGCGGTGGACCGATCCACAGGTTTTTCCGCCCTCCCGCTACCCGGGGGCACAGGACGCACGGAAGGAACCGAAGGCTCGGATTCAGCGGGGTGCGGTGTGGTTTCCTGCTGGCTCGCTCCGGGACCAGGTTGTACCGCTCGCCGATCAAACAGTCTCGGACCCGCAACCAGCGCAACCAGAACCACACCGGCAACGGCTGCGGGCAGCAAATATTTGGCCCGCGTCTTTCGAGGAGCAGGCGCGCTCGGGAGCAATCGGGCTGCAATGTCAGGAACGGTCCATCGTCTCTGGGGATCCAGGCGCAGGCATTGCCGTGCAATCTCCAGAAATGGAGCTGGGACGGAATCAGGGAGCGAGGGGTCCACCTGACGAATACCCTCTCCGACCGACGGCCGCTGCGTGAGCGCCTCGACCAGGGTGATTCCGAGAGACCAGACGTCGCCCGGAGGAGAGAGTCCGGCAGTGGGGAGCTCGGGCGGGTCGTAAATGGTCGGGAAGCCGGCCAGCGATTTGTCGCCGAATGCAGACACTCCGTCACAGGTGAGCTTCAAGGTCTCACCGACGGCCATGATGTTGGCTGGCTTCACGCGACCGTGGACCAGGCCCTGGCCATGCAGGTGAGCGAGCACTTCGAGGACGGACCGCAGCATGTATTCGGTTTCCGTGGGACTGAGCGGGCGGGCGGGCAGAATGTGAGAGAGGTTGTCCTCGGCGAATTCGCTGACCAGGTACAGCAGGGACGCTCCCCCGAGTTGGCAGCGCCCCCACTGGTTCAGGCGAAGGAAGTGCGGGTGGGAGAGCTTGGCAGCGCGTTCCCAGCGGAACAGCAACTGTGGGGCGGTCGCGGAGTTGGCTTCCACAAACTTCAGAGCGGCCTTTTCCGACAGCGGCCCAAACTCAGTCAGAAACACCGCGCTATGATCAGACCCTCCGAGGAAGCGCCGGAGGGGGAAATGTCCGTCGACAATTTCCCCCTCCCATTGTCTCCAACCTTCGGTCATCTTGAGTCTCTCAGCGGGTGCGTTCATGACTGCCAGTGCCGTTATTCTATGCGCGCGCGACGACGACAGAAGTGGCAGGAGGTAATCTTCCGATGGAAAACGCTGGCTGACTAACCTGCCTGGGCTTCGACCAATCCCTCACCCTGATCTGGTCGTGGGACCATCTCTGCCGCGTGAACTAGGATGCGGTCCAGGGCGTCGGCGAGCGCCGTAGGGAGCTCCGACGTCAGCAGGTTCATATCCAGTTGCAAGGGCTGTTCGGTGTAACGCCGATGGATGGCCATCGAGCCTCTCCGGCGATTCGACGTGGTGAGCAGATCGAGCGTGAGAGTCCACGAGGCCGGTTCACCGGGCGGAACCAGGGTGCCCGGTCTGCTCCACCGGAAACGAATGTCGCCATGACTTGACAGGATCGGCAACTGTTGGAGCACCGGATGCTCGCTGAGGAGCAACTTGACGTTGAGTTCAAAGGCGTCGAAGTCATTGCAGGCGAAAGCTGCCATCAGGATTCTGCAGAGTTGATCGTAATCACGGGCGACCTTCAGCTCGGCGGTGGCTCGACGGATGGCGAGATTGTTAATGACGATTTGGCGCTGATCGAACGTACGTTGAGCGACCCGCCGGATCTCGCCGAACTCGAGATAGCCCAGGTGCTGTACCCCCAGCCAGATTCCGGTGCCGAGCACGGCCAGCACCAGGCCGAGCGAACTGCCCGTGGGCCACAAAAGGAACAGGCTCAGGAGCGCGAATATGGCCGACACCGCGTAAAGAACGATCACGACCTGCCGGTGCGAGAGCCCCAGTTGCAACAGCTTGTGGTGGATGTGCTCGCGATCGGCAGTGAAGACCGGCCTCCCGCTGATGAGTCGCCGCAGAACCGACAGGGAGGTTTCCAGAATAGGCAGGCCAAAGGACACGACCGGGATCGCGACGGCAATGACGGTCGGCGCCTTTTGAGTGCCTTCCAGGGCAAGCGCGCTGAGCATGAATCCGATAAACAGAGAGCCGGAATCGCCCAAAAAAATGGTGGCCGGGTTGAAGTTAAAACGCAGGAAGCCGACGATCGCACCGGTCAGAACAATCGTCATGAGAGCAACCAGCGAAGAATGGCTCAGGAGCGCAACCACGAACACGACCAGGGTGGAAAACAGCGCCGAGCCGGCGGCCAAGCCATCCAGTCCGTCAATCAGATTGAAAGCGTTGGTGATGCCCAGCACCCACAAGATGGTGAGGGCGAGGCCCACAAACCAGGGAAACTGGCGCGCCCCGAACAGGACCGGCAAGTCGAGAATACGCAAGCCGCCGAGCCAAAGCATGGTGGCGGCAATGGCTTGAACCGTGAATTTGAAGTAGGGACCAGTGGTCCGAATGTCGTCGTAGAGGCCGAGAAGAAAGATCAAACAGCCGGGAACCAGGATGGTCGTCAGAATTCGCAAGGACGAACCGAACTGCAACTCAGGACGCAGGGACGCGATCACCAAAGCAACCGCGAGACTCAGCGCGAATGCTCCGAAAATTGCGATTCCACCCAGGCGGGGTATCGGCGCCGCGTGAAGGTGGCGTTCGAGCGCGGGAGGGTACACCCAGCCGCGGGCCGTCGCGGCGTTGCGGATGGAGCGAGTCAGGATGAATGACAGGATCAGTGCGAAAACAAAAATGCCGAGATAAAGAACTGTCAACTACGTCTCCCTCAGTGCGGGGGCCGGAGGAGCTCAGCCGCAGTCAAGTATTTCGCTCGCCCCTTACCAATGTCGCCCTCCATGCCGCGAGGCGACATTACCGAATCGCTAATAACCGACGGATCGTTCGAAGTCGCTTGAAATGTGTTCCGAACTATAACAGGATGGAAAACCATAAGGCAATTGTTCTGCGCAGGCAACGATCGACACCATGGTTTCCGTCCCGCGGGAAAGCGGGCGCCTGGGGCGCGGGACGCCAGGCTGGACTTTGGTTCCATTTCTGAATTCCCAGGGACTGTGCTCATGCGAGGGAGCCCCGCCCTACACGCGAGCGACCGAGCGTTGGGTCCAGTTCCACGCGGTGGCCACGATATCGCGCAAGGAACGCTTGGCTTTCCACCCCAACCACTGCTCGGCCCGCGTCGGATCAGCCACCAGCGCAGGTGGATCCCCTGGCCGGCGCGGTCCGGTGACTCGCTTGACCACGTTTCCGGTCACCTCCTCGACCGCGCGAATGATCTCCAGCACCGAACAGCCGTGACCCGTGCCGAGGTTTGCGGCGAAGGACTCGCCGCCGTCGGCCAGCCGAGCTAGCGCTAGGGCGTGAGCTTCAGCCAGATCATTCACGTGAATGTAGTCACGAATGCAGGTGCCGTCGGGGGTTGGGTAATCGGTGCCGAAGATATTCAGTGCGGGGCCACCGGGCTGGGACGCCGCCAGCGCGAGCGGGATCAGATGAGTCTCCGGGTCGTGAAGCTCTCCGATTTCGCCGCTGTCGTCGGCGCCGGCGGCGTTGAAGTAGCGCAGCGCAGCGAACCTGAGGCCATAGGCGCGGGAGTAGGCTTCCAGGGCATTTTCGATGAACAGCTTGGAGGTCCCGTACGGATTGATGGGCTCCCGAGGGTTGTCTTCGGTGATGGGAACCTTCCTGGGCACGCCGTACACCGCGCAGGTTGAAGAGAAGACGAATTTGCGGACGCCGGCGTCGAGGGCGGTGTTCAGCAGGGTGAGAGCGGATTCGACGTTGTTATGAAAATACTTGCGCGGATTGGTGACCGATTCACCCACGTAGGCCAACGCCGCGAAGTGCATCACGGCATCGGCGCCTGCCAGGGCGGGGCGCAGCCGGTCTCGGTCACCCAGATCACCCACGACTAACTGGAAACCTTTCGCCAACCGCTCAAAGCCGGTCGACAGATCGTCGTAAATGAGAACGTCGTGGCCATGGCTGCGCAACACGCGAGCCGCATGGCTGCCGATATATCCTGCACCGCCGACCACCAGTACTTTCATGGACGTTTTCTCAGATCAAGCTCGACCCCCGGGGGGTCAACGTGCGGGCAGCAATTTCAGAAGCAACTGCCGGATGACTGCGGGGTGATGCTCCCCGGAAGAACCATCCAGGGTGTAGGATCGCTCGAATCCGGCAGGTCCTTCAATCTTCATTGCCCAGTGAGCACTGGCTCGGGTACCGACAATCGAAACCTTCCACTCACCCGAACGATCGCCGAGCGCGTGCTCGATTTCTGCGATCAGCTCAGACCGAACCGCAGAATCGCCCGTATTCTGCAGTTCGACAGTCACGGCCATGGGTTTCATTGTACATAGTCGGAAAATCCGAACGTTTCCGGCTGGGGAAGCATAGGGCACGCACAAACCCGGGCTTGCCCCTCGACTGCTACTTGCGCTGCTCGAGTTTAACGGAAGCCTTGATGGGCTGGCCGTCCCGCATCACGGTGACTGCGACGATATCTCCCACTTTGCTGCGACGAAGCGCGTCGGTGAAGTCGTAGAGATTTCCGATCGGCTTGTCGCCAAACTGGGTCAGGATGTCTCCCGCCTTGAGTCCGGCCTTGGCTGCCGGGGAGCCGGGTTTCACGTCGGAAAACTTCACGCCGTTCGCGGTTTGTCCGAAGTCCGGGATGGACCCGAAGTACGGTCCATAGCCGCCTCCGCTTCCGCCGAGCGGCTTGTCTTCGACGACCGCGATGAATGCGGGCCGGTCGGGCGCGGAGGCAAGCTGCAACCCGGTGCCGCCCACGACGTTCAACAGGCGGGCGGCTGCCCGGGGATCGATCTTGTCCCAGGTGTCGGAAGGTTTGTGGTAGTCGGAGTGTAGGCCCGAGAAGAAAAACAGAACGGGGATTTTCTTCGAGACAAACGACGTGTGATCGCTCGCCGAGTAGCCTCCGGGGGAATACTCGATCTTGAAGTTGGAACCGGCTTGTGCCTGTTCGACCGCCGCCTTGAGAGTGGACCCGGTTCCCACGCCGCCGATGTACACCTTGTCGTCCTTGATCCGCCCGATCATATCCATATTCAGCATGGCCGCAGCCTTGTCGAGCGGCAGGGTGGGCTCTTGAACCCAATGCGCCGAGCCCAAAAGGCCGAGTTCTTCTCCGGCGAAGGACGCGAACAGGATTCCGCGCTGCAGTTGACCTTTCATCGGAGAGAGCAAACGCGCAAGTTCGAGAACACCCGCCGTGCCCGAGGCGTTGTCGTCGGCGCCAGGATGAATCTGGCCAATTTGCGAGGGAGCCAGAGAATCGTAGTTCCCGCGGCCCAGGTGATCGTAATGGGCGCCGATGATGACGTACTCGTCGCTTTTTCCAGGCAGGTAAGCGAGCACGTTGTTCACCGTCGCCCGCGTAGTCTCGATGTCCACGTGGATCGAGACGCGCAGTTGGTCAGGGAATACGAACGATTGTGGCTTGACCAGGTGGTCGATCTGGCCTTGCACCTCCGCAAGCGACTTCCCGGCTGCATGGAACCAGCTCTCCGCGGCTGCGTTTTTGACCTGCACCAGCACGATGCCGGTATTCTCCGGACCGCTCACGCTTCCGAAGCGAGTCAGCAGGTCTTCTTCGCCATCCCCGAGTTTGCCATTGACGACGACGACCGCCTTCGCCCCGTGATTGCGCGCATTGATCGCCTTGGTGATCAGTTGCGCATGGCGCGTCAACCCCGTGTTTCCGCTCTTGATCGCAAAGCCTTCCGGCTCATAGCGCAGCAGGACGACAATCTTGTCCTTGACATCGATTCCGGCGTAATCGTCGTAACCGAATTCTTCAGCCGTGGCCCCGAAACCGGCAAACACAACCGGTGCGGCCACGCTCCCGGAAGAGGAAAAGCTGAACGGGACGAAATCCTGGTTCAGCTTGAGATCACTCTTGTGGTCTCCATCCGCAACGAGGATGCGGTTGTGCGACTTGAGCTTTGCGCCGGTGATCACGGTGAAGGGCTGAAAATAGCCCTTGGTTCCGGCGGGTCTGAGCCCCAGCTGCTGGTAGCGCTTTTCGAGCATGGTGGCGGCACGCGTGATGCCCTTGGTGCCGTCGCCGCGGCCTTCCATGGCCGGAGTGGTCAGGGACTTGATGTCATCGAGGTAGCGCGTTGGATCCGCGCTGCCGATGCTCTGTGCATTCGCGGAAATGAGGGCGAGGACAACAACCGCGAGGATTGGTGCGCGCCTCCTCCGCCCCGGGGAGCAAAAGACGCGTACAGACTTCGAGAGCAGCATCATGGCGTGTAGACCTTGTCTGTTTCCAGAAGCGTTGCGGCTAGTGGAACCTTCAAATGCTACAACATCCGGGCCCGGGAGACTGTGCCCGGAGACCATTTCGTGGGCGCGGGCGACCGCGAGAGCAGCACCGCCGCAGCGCATGACTAGAACCAGCGGTCGACCAGCTCCCACCAGATGAGGCGCAGCCACTCATCCACGTTGGTCTTGGCCCACTGACGGTGCCGCCACCAGGGGGCGCCAAACTGCTCGGGATCATAGGCGGCAGCCACTCGAATGGTCGCCTGCGGGAGTTGACACTGGAAGACGCTGCGAGCGCGACGGGTATGGTAGTCCGAAGAGACCAGCAGGATCGACCGGGCGCCGACTTTATGAACGCAATCGGCAGATTCCGCTGCTTCCGCTTTGGTGGAGAGGCCATGAATCGGGCAGATGGATACCAGGGCGGCCTGGGGCAGGGTGGAGGCCCACGCGCGTGCCAGCTCGACGTAGGTTGAACCGTAGACCCGCGCATCGGGAACGTCAATCACCACCCGGTCGGCATAACCCTGAGCCAGCAGTTCGAGAGCCCGAGCCGGACGATGCTCGGTCTCGCCGGCAAGGACCACGATGGCGTCAGCTTTTTGCGGCTGATCGACGACCAGGAAGCCGCCGGACTGTGCGACCAGCCAGAGCAGCAGGAACGCCAAAAGCACCATTCGCACTTTGCGCATCTTTTGGGGTTGCTGCCTCCTCAAGCTCCGCCCGCCACCATCATCTCATCCGCCGAGTCGAACTGTCCTTTTTCGGGTTGACTGCCCCCACTGTGGGTCTTGCGGTACAAACGCCGCCGAGGCCCTGAAAGTTACCATGCTAGAATCGTCGAGGAATTTCCCAGCCAAACATCATGACAGCACGCGCGGTTTCTTCCCTTTCTGCCGAGTTGAAATCAAAGATTGAGAGCCGCCAGGCAAGAGTCGCAGTCATCGGTTTGGGATACGTCGGACTTCCCCTGGCGCTGCTCTATACCGAGCAGAAATTTCGAGTCACTGGCTTTGACATCGATCAAAAAAAGGTCGACACCCTGAACGCGGGCGGGTCCTATATCTTCCGTATCACGCGGGAAGAAATCCAGGCGGCGCGTTCCGCGGGCCTCGCTGCAACGTCAAACTACGCGCAGCTCACCGAGATGGACGCGGTCATTATTTGCGTTCCCACCCCTTTGAACGAGTATCACGAGCCTGACCTGAGCTATATCACCAACACCGGGCATGCCATCGCGCCGCATCTGCGCGCCGGGCAACTGGTGATTCTTGAAAGCACCACGTATCCGGGAACGACCGAAGAGGTATTGGTCCCGATCCTAGAGAACGAAAACACGGGCGGATGGAAGGCGGCACGCCGCGGACAGTCTCGAGAGAACCAGTTTTATGTCGCTTTTTCGCCGGAACGCGAGGATCCCGGCAACACAACTGTGGCTCGGCGCGACATTCCCAAGGTGGTGGGCGGACTCGATCCCGAGGCGTCGGAACTTTCCGCCGCGCTGTACGGATCGATTTTCAACCGGGTGGTGCGGGTATCATCTCCGGCCGCCGCCGAGATGACGAAGCTGCTCGAAAACATATACCGCTGCGTGAATATTGCGCTGGTCAATGAGCTCAAGCTGCTCAGCCTGCGCATGGGTCTGGACATCTGGGAAGTCATCGACGCAGCGTCCACCAAACCCTTTGGATTCCAGCCGTTTTATCCGGGGCCGGGACTGGGGGGACATTGCATTCCGGTGGACCCGTTTTACCTGTCCTGGAAAGCCAAGGAATGGGACTTCCGCACCCGCTTCATCGAACTGGCGGGGGAAATCAATATCGGGATGCCGTATCACGTGATTGCGTCGGTGGTGGGAGCGCTGAATCAGGACAAGAAATCGCTGAACGGATCGAAGGTTCTGGTGCTGGGAGTCGCCTACAAGCGTGACATCGACGACTTGCGAGAATCACCTTCGCTGACCATCATCGAGTTGCTGCAGAAGCAAGGGGCTGAGGTCAGCTACCATGACCCCTATTTTCCGACGATCGGCAAAGGCCGCAAATACGACCTGCACATGAAACGCTCTGCGCTCGACAATTTGGGACAATACGATTGCGTGCTCATCGTGACCGATCACTCCGACTACGATTATCCCAAGATCGTGAAGGAGTCGCGGCTGGTGGTGGACACGCGCAACGCCACCCGGGGAATCGTGGACGCAAAGATCGTCCGCTGTTGAACTCCGATACCACCATGAATCCTGCCCAGAAGCTGAAAATATTTTGCCCCTCTGTGACTGGACTCGGCCCCGACCTCCCCGGTAGGATGTAAACGCCTAGCTAACAATTGGTTAGTGGTAACTTCGGGAGCTGCAATTGGCCTTATGCTTGCAGCCAGATAGGCCTGAAGTTGTACACTGAGCAGGTCCGGTCCGTCCCAGGTTCAACAATTGGATCGGGCACACTACAGGCAGGAGATTTTCGACCAAGGCAGCTGTGCTCGGCTGCCTGTCATCTGAGTCCCTATGGCTTTCGACCCCCGACATACGCCCTTCTCTTTGCTGCCCGATTCCAAGCCTCCCTGGAAGGAATTTGCTTTCAGCATGGTGACGCAGGGCGGGGCTATCGCTTTGCTGTTGTGGGTCGGGATTTTTCGTTCGCAAATTTTGACACCGCCAGCACGGGACTACCATGCGGTCGCTTTGGTGTCGACGCCGCCTCCCGTGAATCATCGGCCGGCCCCGGTGCGTGAGTTCAAGGTACCCGAACCTGTGGCACATCTCGACACGCCCATTCCGGAGAGTCGCTTGCAGGTGCCCAGGCCAAAACCGCGTCTGAATGTCGAGGACGCACAGGCACCGAGAGTCGAGATTGCGGCCAGCAAGCCCAATTTGCCCCCGAGCGCGCCGGCCATTCCCAAGCGCCTGGTGCAGACCAACGTGTTTTCCACGGGCAGTTCGGCGACCCCGACGATGGCAGCAGCACCCCAGAAAGTGCAGACCGGCGGGTTTGGCGACCCGAACGGGGTGCCGGCGCAGCCCAATAGCAACGGCAAACCCGCCACCATCGCGCAACTGGGATCGTTCGATTTGCCAGCTGGCCCCGGATACGGCAATGGGACCGGCGGTGCGAAAGGGGCTCGCGGAGTGGTCGCGAGCACCGGCTTCGGAAACGGAGTGGCAACCGGCGACGGCAGCGGTAGAGTCAACACGTCCCGCGGAAATGGGGTGATCCGCCAGGCAGGATTCGGCGACGCCGACACCGCCCCGGTGCAGCCGGCAAGGCCGAAAACAGCCGAGGTTGCTCCGCGAATCGTGTCGGCGGAAATTCTTTCGAAGCCGACGCCCGCCTACACAGACGAAGCGCGTCGTTTGCGGGTGGAAGGCGAAGTCCTGCTCGCGGTGGTGCTCGAAGCGTCCGGACACATTCGGGTGGTGCGGGTGGTGCGCGGACTCGGGCACGGGCTCGACGAGTCGGCGATCCGGGCTGCCGAACAGATCAACTTTAAGCCGGCAATGCGGGATGGCCAGCCCGTAGATTCCACCGCCGTCTTGCACATCATTTTCCAGTTGGCCTGAAGCGACCAGCTTCAATCGAAGGGGTATATGCGCAGTCTCAGAACCGTCTCATGGTCTTGGCTGGTGGTGGTCAGTTTGGTGATGGGTCTCAGGGCTCAGGATTCGGCTCCCGCCGCATCGGAGCCCGATAGCAGAGCGCCGGCAACTGTGGTTCAAATGCCGGCTTTGGCGACTGCGGCAGCACCGGGTTCTTTCGATCAGGTGGTGGACCGGATCGTGGAACGGGAGCACTTTTTCGTAGCCCAAATGCGGCATGCGCATCCCCTGGTCGAAACCTACATCCAGAACATGAAAGCCGACAAGGAGCTGGGAGCGGTTCCCGTCGGGGACCACTATTTTCTCGGCCGTCTGGATCTCAGCAACGGCGATGACGACCGATTGTTCGTCGGGCAGGCGGGCTTCGGTCGACGGATGCTCAATAGCATCACGGGGCTGTACTCGCTGCACTTCGTTCCGCTCGGTTTTGCGCGGATGGTCATCCTGGACGAAGACTTCCAGAAGAGGTACTACAAGCTGACCTTCATCCGGCGTGAGTTCATCGGAGAGCTGCGCTGCCTGGTGATCGACGTTCAACCCAAAGAAGGCATTAAGAGGCCGGGCTTTTTGGGACGCATCTGGGTTGAGGACCAGGACTACAACATCGTGCGCTACAACGGGACCTACTATCCACAACCCAGCAACGGTTACTACCTGCATTTTGACAGTTGGAGACTCAACCTGCGCCCGGGCGTTTGGCTGCCGGCCTACGTCTACAGCGAGGAATCGGACCTGAAGTACCGCATGTCGCAGAATCTCCACTTCAAGGCGCAGACCCGGTTGTGGGGCTACGATCTCAAGAACCTTGGCCGCACCGACGAATTCACCTCCATCCAGGTCGACTCGCTGCAATCGGTAAAAGACCAGAGCGAAGCCGCGCAGGACGCGACGCCGGTGGAGGCGCAGCGTATGTGGCAGCGGCTGGCCGAGGACAACGCGGTCGAACGTTTGCAGAAAATCGGCTTGCTAGCGCCGAGCGGTGACGTTGACAAGGTATTGACCACCGTGGTCAACAATCTGATTGTCACCAACAATCTGGATGTTCTGCCCGAGGTGAGGGCACGCGTACTGCTGACTTCTCCTCTGGAGTCGTTCACGATCGGCCACACCATCGTTGTCAGCCGGGGTCTGCTCGATGTTCTGCCCGACGAGGCCTCCCTGGCCATGGTGCTGGCCCGGGAACTCGGCCACATTGTGCTGGGGCACCAGATGGACACCAAGTTTGCCTTCAATGATCGGATGTTCTTTGCCGACGAGGATACTTTCGCGAACTTCAACTTCAAGCGGAGTATTGCGGACGAGAATGCAGCCGACCAGAGGGCGGTCGAACTGCTGACAAATTCCCCCTACAAGGACAAACTGAGCAATGCCGGTTTGTTCCTAAGAGCCTTGCAGGCACGCGCGCCGGATTTGAAGAATCTGATTCGAGCGCGCTTGGGCGAGGGGCTGGTGAGCGGCAAGACGCTGCGCATGGCCGCCCTGCTGAATTCTGCTCCTCAACTGGACGAGCGCAAGAAGGACCAGATTGCTGCGCTGCCCCTGGGCGGTCGGATCAAAGTCGATCCGTGGAGCAACGATACCATAATGGCCAAGACCAAACCGGTGGCGCTGTTGTCGGCGCGCGAGAAGATGCCCTTTGAGGTGACCCCGGTCTTTCCGTACCTGACGAGGATACCCACGGGCGGGGCCGAGAAGGTCGCCTCAACGGCTCCCGCGCCGGCCGCCAAGCAACAACCGGCGCAATAGTGCCGGGGACGGCGAGACCGAGCTCTCGGTGGGATAGCAGGGCCCAGCCTGATTGATGGGCGGCAGTCGAGCAATAGCGGGAAGCGCGCCAGCTCGTACACGGCGCAACGGCGGGAAGCCAAGAATCTCTTCGGGCCCTCTACTGAATAGCGCTCCCGACTTGCGAGAACACGGTGTTGGCGTTCGACCCGATCAGTCGGATAGTGCCAACCACGATCACCAGAATGACGGCCAGCATCACCGCGTACTCGGCAATGTCCTGACCGGACTCATCTGACCATAACTGATGCAAGAACTTAATCACGGGCTCCTCCCCTTTTCAAAGCGGGCAAAACATTCCCCGCACGAAGGCAAAACCAACTCCGCACCCAAGACTGCAAACTTTTGCCTAGGTGTAGCTGAGTTAATGCTAGTTTTGATCACCCCAGGCGCCAATAGCACCGAAGTGGCTTCCTATGGCACGAAAGTGCCATATCCGGCCACAGCCCCGGAGTGAGTTGAAAAAGGGCGCTTCAAGCGATGCTTTTGAGAGGAAGAGCCTGATTGACGGCAAAAAGGGCCAGTTCCAGCCGGGTGGACACTCCCAGCTTGTCAAAGATGTTGCTGAGGTGGTGCTTCACCGTGTCTTCGCTGATTTTGAAATATTCGGCGATTTCCTTGTTGGAGTAACCGGCTACGACGGCCGAGACGATCTCCAGTTCCCTGGGGGTGAGTCCGAACTTTTTCTGACGGGACTCCTCGCTGGAGGATTGAACCAGCGTGCGGAGGTACTGGACCAGGTTGGACACACTTTCTCGTCCCACCCAATACTCGCCCGTCATGACGGTGTGAATGCTCTTGAGCAACAGTTGCGTGGCGGAATCCTTCAGGACGACTCCGCGAGCTCCCAGCTGGAGAGCCTCGACGATCTGGTGCTTTTCAGCGGCGGCGGTCAGCAGAATGACGCGCACGCCGTTGGCTCCCGATCCAATGCTCAAATCACGCAGAGCCTCCAGACCGGGCTGCCGCGGCATGGCCAGATCGAGGAGCAGAATGTCCGGCTTCAGTTGACGAGCGAGTTTGACAGCATCGGCCCCGTCGGAGGCTTCTCCGATAACTTTCAGGCCGGGCTCAGCCTCGAGCAGCCGGCGTAGACCATCCCGAAAGATCGGGTGATCGTCGGCTATCACGATGCGAATGGGCTGCGATCTCTTGTCCATAAGCGGCTTCTCAGTGCTTGGGAACGGTGACCTCGAGCCGTACCCCCCGCGGACTCGATTCTATCGCGAGTTCGCCGTCAATCAAACGAACTCGCTCCCGGATGACCATGGGCCCCTTCCCCATTTTCTCGAGATCGGCCTGCGAAAATCGTCCCGTGAAGGGGAACCCGCGCCCGTTGTCCTCCATTGTAAGCTGCCAGTGGGTCTCGGTTTCGGTCAGGCGCACCAAAACGTGTTCGGCAGCGCTGTGTTTGCGAACGTTGACCAGGCCCTCCTGGACGATGCGGGCGAGTTCGCGGCATATCCGTTGCGACATCTCGATCTCGTCCAGCTCCGACGCGAAGCGGGCGCCAATGCCGGTTTCGCGCTGAAAACGCTCGACCGTATCCCCGAGAAACCTGAGGAAGGTGGAGGCGTCGACATCGAGCGACTTCATCTGCTGCATGAGCTCGCGGAGTTTCAGGACCTCCTCGCGAAGCAGGCTCTGGATACGGACAAGTTCGGAAGCCAGCGGGCTGGCCTGGGGCTGACGACGCAGTACATCCACCTGCATTTCCATGGCGATCAGCGACTGCACCGCGCCGTCGTGCAATTCGCGCGCCACCCGGGCACGTTCGACCGCGCCCGCACGCTGGCGGAGTCGGCGGAGCAAGTAGACGTTGTACACCGCCGGGCCCACCTGCCGCACCAGTTCCTGCAGGAACCTGAGTTCTTCCTCGCGATCCCCTCCCAGCACCGGATCCAGCAGGAAGATTCTTCCCCACCATTCCTGCCCGAAAAGAAAGGAGACCGCCACCAGCGACTGGAACGGATAAAGGCCGGCCAGCGGCGCCAGAGGCTCGGGCGAGGACGAGCGCAGGCGAGCCCCATCCCGATCAAGCGACAGGCCCTGATACTGGTTCGACTTGCGGATCGCCAGTGAGACGTCTGCGTCCGATTCGTAGAGATAGGTCTCCCGATCGAGAGGTGACGATTCCAGCCAGTGCAATTGGGCGGACCCGGACTCGGTGAGAGACACATCCCCGACAAAAACGCGGTATTTGCTCGTCTCCTGCGACGCGATCAGGGCGCGGCGCGCTCCGTACATGGAAAGCAATTCTGCCAGGATTTCCTGCAGCGTTCCGGTCAGCCCCGCTTCCACACGCGCACGTCCCAGGATGAGGGCAATAATCGCGCGTTCCGAACGCAGCCTCTTTTGTTGTTCCGCCAGATACCCCAGCAAGAGCCCCATCACGAGCAGGTACGCGGAAAGCATGAAGAGCCGCTTGGGCTCGAACTGAGAGACGTTGACGGCCAGGGGCGCCAGCCGATAACGCGCCAGGACGTGATCGGCGAAGACGGTAGCGCCGTGACGGACTGCAAAGCTCTCCGCCCACAGCAGCGACACCGTCGCGACCGAGGTCCCGAAGGTCTCCCGCAAGCCCCAGCGATAGGCGGAAGCGCCGAGCACGAACACAAAGAACAGGAAAAACGGGCTTCCCTGACCGGTGGCGAACAGCGTGACCAGAACTGGCCACACGATATCGGCCCCATGGACCAGCAGCCTGAATGAAGGAGTGGACTGTTTGCGGATGCGCACCAGGAGCATGACGACGACGCCATGCACGATGTAGAGACCAAGCAGCCAATAGGCCCACGGGGAATATCCCATCTCCGAGGGGTCCATCCAGATCGCCACCAGGGCCGAGATGGCAAGGAAAACGCGGGCGGAAGCCAGCCAACGTTCGATACGGCGGACCTCGCCGGGGGTGGTCGGCGTCCGCAATCTGGAGAAAAGTCGGTAGGCGGTCGCCTGGAACGGTAGGAGAATCACGATTGCCGGAAAACCTCGAACGCGAATGAACACGGATATTATTGATTTGATAGCGGGATCGCAAGTCAAAGATATCCGACTTCTCGGAGCAGGCGGGCTGGGCCCCCTGCCTGGCAACCAGGTTCGGTGATTACAGAAGTAACCTCGGACGCGCCCCTGACGCGTCTAGAATTGGACCGGAAGGAAATCCCTTGTCAGAGCGCTCGAAGCTTTGGATGCTGGCAGCGGGCTGCCTGGTCTTTGCGCAGGTGTGTGCCTCGGTGTTGATCGCGCCTGGATCCGCGCTCACGATATTCAGCGACGTCACCCAGTGCATTCTTCTGCTCTCGGGCATGGCGGCCCTGCTGCCTAACATCGCCAGGAACCAGGGACGCACGCGTTTGTTCTGGGGCCTGATGACGATGGGAATCGTGTTCTGGCTCGCCTACCAGTTCATGTGGAGCTATTTCGAGGTCATCCTGCGAACCGACGTGCCGAATCCGTTCGTGGGCGACATCGTGATCTTCCTGCACTTCGTGCCGATGATGGCGGCACTCGCTCTGCAGCCACAGTCGCAGCAGAACGATCACGAAGCCCGACTGGGACACCTGGACTTCGTGCTGCTGCTCACCTGGTGGGTATACCTGTATCTGTTCGGCGTCATCCCGTGGCAATACGCCCAGACCAACGAACTGGCTTACGGGAAGAGTTTGAATGCCCTGTATTTGACGGAGAAGATCGTCTTTCTGGCCGGGGTAGCCATTGTCTGGTTCCGAAGCAGGAAGGGATGGAAGACCATCTACGCGCACTGGTTCGGAGCGAGCCTGGTTTATGCATTGAGTTCCTACGTTGCCAATTGGGCGATACAACACAATGTGTACTACACGGGCAGCCTGTACGATTTGCCAGTCGCCGCCTCGATGGGCTGGATCAGCGTGATCGGAGTTCTGGGCCAGGACCTGCGGCCCAAGCAAGAGACCTCACACGAGTCCCCCGGGCGGAGCGGAGTCTGGGTCGCAAGAATGGGAATGCTGGTGATCCTTTCTCTGCCGGTTTTTGCCGCGTGGTCGGTGTTCGACGAAACCGCTCCTCCACCCGTGCGGACCATGCGTCTGGTCACCACCCTGATCACGATGATGATCATGGGGGGGGTCGTTTTCTTGCGACAGCACCTGTTGGATCGTGAACTCCTCCGCCTGCTACGCGCCTCTCAGCATTCCTTTGAGGATCTCAAACACCTGCAGGCGCAACTGGTGCAATCGGAAAAACTGGCGTCCCTCGGGCAGCTGGTAGGGGGCGCAGCTCATGAACTGAACAACCCCCTGACCGCCATGCTGGGGTATTCAGAGTTGCTGGCCGAATCCGGTCTTACCGAGGAGCAGCGGACACTGGCGGCCAAGATTGCTTTGCAGGTGAAGCGCACCCGGGTGCTGATCTCCAGCCTGTTGAGTTTTGCAAAGCAGGTTCCAGGCGACAAGACGCTGGTCGATATCAATACCGTGGCGCAGACTGCCGTAAAACTGTGCCAGCCGCAGTTCAGCACTCACAAGGTCGAAGTGCAGATGACGCTCGCCAGCGACCTGCCGCAGATATCGGCCGATGCGAACCAGTTGCTGCAAGTCTGCCTGCACATTGGCAACAATGCCCTGCAAGCGCTCGAGGAAGTGGGTGGCGGAATCTTAGCGGTCAGAAGCTGCCGCGCCGGGAACACCATCATTCTGGAGTTTTCCGACAATGGCCCCGGGCTTCGCGAACCTGAGCGTGTTTTTGATCCCTTCTACACGACCCGCCCGGTGGGCAGAGGAGCCGGCCTGGGACTGAGTGCTTGCTACGGCATCATTCAGGAGCATCGCGGGCTGATCAAGTGTAGAAATCGACTCGAGGGTGGGACCATCGTTCAAATCGAACTGCCCGCGGCAGGGACACAAGCTCTGGTCGAGGAAGAAATTCAGGAACCAGCCGCGGGAACCCTGTCGCAATCAGCCCAGGAAACACGAGTCGAGAACTAGCGAGCGTTGCCTGAAACTGCCTCGGGGGCGGCAGCAATCTCGATCGTGCGCTTGAGTTGGCCGCAGGCCGCGTAGATGTCGCGCCCTCGGGGACGACGGATGAACGCAGGAATTCCCGCCGCGATCAGAATCCGCTGAAATGCCAAGACGCGATCCTCCGCCGGCGTCCGGAATGCAATGCCAGGACCGGGATTGAGAGCAATCAAGTTCACTTTGGCACGGATCCCTCGAATCAACTCCAGCACTTCGCGGGCATGGTTTGCGGAGTCATTTTTCCCCTCCAGTAGCACATATTCGAAAGTCAGCCGCTCGCGCGCGCGCAGGGGAAAAGCGCGCGCAGCGTCCATCAGCATCCGGAGGGTCCACTTTCGATTAATCGGCATCAATTCCGTGCGTAGCCGCTCGTTTGAAGCGTTCAGCGAGATGGCCAGTTTCGGGCGCACTGGTTCCCGTCCGAAATCGTAGACTCGCGGAACAATGCCGGCAGTGGACACCGTCATACGCGACTCAGGAATGCCCACCCCTTCCACCAGCAGACGCACCCCCTTCATGAAGTTGTCGTAGTTGAGGAAAGGTTCTCCCATTCCCATGAACACAAGGTTCACGCGATCCTGTGGGGGAAACACTTTCTGGTCGCGCAAAACACTGCACACCTGGCCGACGATTTCTCCCGCGGTGAGATTGCGCTTCACGCCCAGCAGGGCCGTCAGGCAAAACTGGCAATCCACCGCACACCCGATCTGGCTGGAGATGCAGATCGTGGCCCGATCCCAGGGTCGCATCCCCGCACGGGTGTCGTCCCCAGCCTCGCTCCCATCCGCCGCCTCGCCTCCGTCTCCCTCAGGCATCCAAACTGTCTCAACGGTCTGGCCATCTGGACATGCGATCAGATAGCGGACCGTGCCGTCCTCGGACCGGAATCTGGCGTCAATTGCCGGCAAGCCCACCGACACGCCCCGGGAGGCCAGGTCGTCGCGCATCCGGGACGGCAGGGTGGACATCTCGCCCATCGATTGAACGCGTTGGCGATACAGGGACTCGAACAACTGCTGTGCACGATAGGCCGGCTGGTTGAGCTCTTCGACCAGGCCGGCGAGTTCGCTCATTTCAAGACCCAACAATCGGTGGTGCGTCTGGTCAGTCATGCCATTTGAGACAGCAAACCGCCCTCCATTGCGGATTCTAACCGAGTCTTATCCTCAGTCGTTGAGGGCACGTTCGAGACCGGGGGGCGAGGCTCCAACTAATTGATTCCATTGGTTAAACTTATTCCACGCTCGGTCAACCGCCGGGTGTGGGAGAATGGTAGAGAAGTCCCTGGGAATGGTCGCTTGACGGCGAATCAGCCTGGACACGACTTTCATGGCTGAAGAATTACGCAACATACACCGGCAGACGCTGCCGAACGGGCTGAACATCATCTCCGAGGAGATGAAGCATATCCGGTCTGTCTCGATTGGCATTTGGGTCAAAAGCGGGTCCCGGGACGAAACCCCTGAGCGGAACGGTCTGTCTCACTTCATCGAGCACATGGTGTTCAAGGGGACACGGAACAGGTCCGCGGAGGCGATTGCCCGGCAAGTCGATTCGATTGGCGGGAATCTGGATGCGTTCACCGCCAAGGAGTGCGTGTGCTTCAACGTGAAGGTGCTGGACGAGCATCTGCCGATCGCCTTCGATGTGCTTTCGGATCTGGTGCTGAATCCGGTGTTCGCGGTTGAGGACGTGGCTCGCGAGCGGCGCGTCATCCTGGAAGAGATCAAGATGGACGAGGACAACCCCGACTATCTGGTTCACGAAATCTTCACGCAGAATTTCTGGAAAGATCACCCGCTGGGCAAACCGATCCTTGGGACCAAGGACACGGTGAAGGGATTCGAGCAGCCGGTCGTGCTCGATCTCTATCAGAAGCGCTTCACACCGGGGAACCTGATCATTGCTGCGGCTGGGAACCTGAAGCACGAGCCGTTTGTCGACCTGGTGGCCAAGCATTTCGATCGAATGAAGCCCGTAAAGAACGGCTTTCACTCGGTGCCGCCCAAGGTTGTGCCACGCATTACGCTGCGCAACAAGAAATCGCTCGAGCAGGTGCAGATCTGCGTCGGGGTTCCATCGCACCCAATCGCCCACGAAAAGCGATTCGCCTCTTACGTTCTCAATACCCTGCTGGGCGGGGGCATGAGTTCGCGACTCTTCCAGAATATCCGCGAGCGCCAGGGACTGGCCTACGCCATCTACAGCGACTTGAACCCTTATCGTGACACGGGATGCCTTTCGGTCTATGCGGGAACTTCGCGCGAGTCGGCGGCCAAGGTGGTTCAGTCGATTGTTTCCGAATTCAGAAAACTGAAGTCGGAGTCTGTGCCGGACGAAGAACTACGGCGATCGAAGGATCAACTGAAGGGGAGTCTCATGTTGTCGCTGGAGTCCTCGACGGCGCGGATGTCGAACCTCGCCCGGCAGGACATGTACTTCGACCGCTTCTATGGAATGGATGAACTGATTGAAAAGATCGAAGCCGTGACCGCCGAAGACTTGCAGGACATGGCCAACGATTTCTTCCGCACCGAGTCGATCGCAGTTACGGTTCTTGGAAACCTGAATGGGCTAAAACTCTCACGAGATCAACTGACGTGTTGAGTTCCCAAAGGACTGGTGGACGCGTCATTTTCTGTTTGGTTCTCAGATTCTGATTCCTAGGTTCTGATTCCTAGATTCTTAATCAGGTGCGGGAGCGGACTGGTCCCGGCCTGTAACCTTCTAGCTAGTGTTCGAAACATCTCACCCTTGCCCTCGCATACGGGGAATCCACTCCAAAAGGAGAACGTATGAACAAGCTCATTGGCAAGACGATGGCCATGTGTCTGCTTGCCGTGTCGATGACCGCATTTGCGCAGTCGTCCGGTGGCGAGATGAAGCAGGACGACAACATGAAGCACGACCAGATGAACAGGGACGACATGAAGAAGAACTAGTTTCCTCGTTCCATCGCCAAGATCAGAAATCCGGGGGAAGGACCTTCAGGGCCTTTGCCCGGATTGCTTTCCAGGCTCCCGCAACTCGCCGATCCTTGATCCGCTGTGCGGTTTTTTCGCCACCACTTACACGTATTAGAACCCGGGCTGACCCGGAAGCGCAGGTCGATCCGACCGCTGGAGAGAGGGCGAGAACGGACGCGGGCATTCCACCCGTTCGCTGAAGTACTCTCGCAGGCAGCGGATGCACGGCGCGTATCCCTCGCGCAAGGCTTGCGCAGCCGTCATCAACTTCGGGTTTTCACTCTCGTGCTTGTGCAAGTACTTGCAGCCTGGAACGTGGAAGACCCGCCCCTCATCTGAAACCGCAACGATGAGGCTGGGAGGAATGCCGTGCGGCAACCGGGCGAGAGGCGAGCGCATCTCGGGTTGTCGGAACACACCCGAGTTCCCGAGCGCCAAACCACCCACCGCCAGGGCGGTGGCCGCCACCGCGAGCATCCAAAACCCGCCCGCTCTGCGGAATCCAGCGGGCCCCAATTGCTGCGCCAGCTTCCGTTGCAGACGCTGGCCAAACCCGGCGGGCACTTCGAAGAGGCGATCGTCCCCGTATAACTGGATGACGTTGCGGGTGCCGTCAAGAACTGCGGTGCAATGCCTGCATTCTTTGAAGTGCGCTTCCATTGCCGACCGCAACGAGGGATCCAGTTCTCCCTCGAGATAATTGGAAACCTCCTGCCAGACGTGTTCGCAATTGACTACCATGGCTTGTTTCCCTTCTCGAACGGCAAGCGCTCGAACCACGCGGCGCCCAGGCCCGGCGCCAGCATGTCGCGCAGCATCAATCGGGCGCGCAATAACCGAGTCTTCACCGAAGCCCGCGAAATGCCCAACACTTCGGCAGTCTCCTCGATGCTGAGCTGTTGCACGTCGCGGAGCACGAAAACCTCGCGATATTTTTCGGTGAGGGCGGCCACAGCGCTGGCCAGTCTCTGGCGGATTTCTTTTCGCTCGAGCACTTCCGACGGAATCTCCCGCCAATCCGCGAAATCGCGAGGAGTGTAGTTGCCGTCCCCTTGCAGGCGTTCTCCGATGGGTTCCATGATTTCGGAATGGGCCTTCCGCCGCCTCATGAGCGCCTCATTGACAGCGATCTGAATCAGCCACGTGCTGAACCGGGCTTCTGCACGAAACTGTTGGATATGCGTAAAGGCTTTGACCACGGCCTCCTGGGCCGCATCCTCGGCTTCGGCCTGGTTGCGCAAAACAGAAAAAGCCGCCGTATAGACCCGTCGCTCGTAGGGTTTCACCAGTTCGTAGAAGAGTTGCTTCTCACCAGCCTGGACACGCCGCAGAAGATCTTGCTCGCGCATCTGCGCAGCATCTTCGGCCTTCACCTGAATATTCGTTCTCTGGGGCAGGCTGCCCATGCGAGCGTTCCTCGGTTGGTTTTCCGCCGCTACGAGCGGGGCGTATAGTCGGGGTCCGTTTTCCATCCCGTGAGCATCGACATGAAATTATTCCAGCCGTGCAGCACCACCATCACGAGGTGTCCGAGCAGAAAAAACAGAATTCCCCACATCACCAGGAAGTGCCACAGGCGTGCCAGGTGAAATCCTCCCATCAGCCAGGCCAGCCAGGAAAACTGTATGGGTTTCCAAACGGCGACACCGGTCAGCACCGACAGCACGCCCAGCCCGAGCGCCGAGGTGTAAGCGAGTTTCTGGAGAGGGTTATAGGCTTCGGTGGCAGGGGGTTTCGGCCCGAACAGAAAATAGTGCCGTGCCATCGGCCAAACCCCGCCGATGTCGCCGGGCAGGAACAGCACCTGGCGGTAGTGGCCGCTGCAGATCTGGTAGCCGAGATAGAAGAGCCCGGTTGCGATGTAGATCCACATGAAGGTGAGGTGCCATTGGAGCGCGCCACCCAGCCAGCCACCGATCGCAAAGGCTTTCGGCCAGTTCAGAAGATCCTTTTGGGGAATCTTCGCACCGAAACTGGGGAATGCCCGAAAGATCTGCAGCCCGCTGCCCGTCATTACAAACAGCGCAATCGTGTTCAACCAATGCGAGAACCGCACGGGCCAGGGATGCTCGTAAACCGCCTGCACACCCTCGCCGGTCTTGGCCGATTCGAACTCGACGATCTCAGCCTGCATTCCTCCACCCTCCGCGAGACTCAGAGTCCGTAAAACCACGAATAGCCCTGATCTTCCCAGTACCCGACCCGGTCGAGCACGTGGGAGACCTTCAGGTCGGTCAGATACTTGGCCTGCTTGTATCCGATCTTGGTTGGAACGTTGAGACGAACCGGGGCGCCATGTTCGCGGGTGAGGGGTTTATCGTACATTTCGTAGCAAAGAAGCGTCTGCGGATGCATCGCAGTCGCCATATCCAGCGACTCGTAGTAGTCATCGGCGCACTGTACCGAAACGAATCGGGCGGTTGGGTCGGCACCGATCAACTTCAGAAATTCCGAGAGGCGCGTGCCTCCGAATCGACCGATCACATCCCAGCCCTCGACACAAACGTGACGCGTGTTCTGCCGGGCGGCTGGCAGTGCCTGAATCTGGGCCAGGGTATAGTCTCCCGGCTTTTGCACAGCGCCGCTCACGGTCAGCGTCCAGTTCTCGAAAATCACGCCCGGATCGTCCACGTCGTAACCGTTGATTGGGAACTTCTCGAAGGGGGTCAGCTCGGAGTCTTCGAACGTCGTTGCCAGGTGTCCGGGACGAAACAGCTTGCCCGAGGCCCAGTCGCTGAACGCAAGTCCTTTTTTCAGCAAGGGCTCACGCAACACCGGAATCGCGAACGCTCCCAGGGCGATCACGGGCGTGAGCTTCAGCAACTCGCGTCGATTCATTTTCTTGAACTTACGCTCATCCATTCAAACGATCTCCGAGACGGCACAGAGAGAGAGTACCGCGAAACCGCGGCGGTGATGATGGGATTCGCAGCGCACCGCGAGGTTACAGAATTCTAAAGGATTTGAGTTGAAAACGAGAATTCCAGCGGCTCTGGCGGCCTGTTTCTGAAATCGCTCAAGACCCTGAGCCCATCCACGGGATGGAAGACCGGAACCATCCGACGCCCAAGGCGCGCGCGCAAGAAATCCCTTTTCAATCAGTGACTTGCGGAATGCAACCGTTCGGGGCCGATGGCCGAACCATGAATCGCATCACATTGCACCGGAAAACGCATCTAACGCAGTAACAGCCGACAGCCTCGGCACGGTGACCTAGGGCAAGAATCCGAGACTGTTGGGGTATTGGATCGGAGGATGCTATGGCACAGGTGATCGAATTCTACATTCCGAGCCGCTTCCGGAAAAAGGTGAAGTGGGTTCCGGAAACCCAGCGCGGCAAGGTGATCGAGTTCCCTGCCGACATTAAGAAGTCGGCGTAGGTCTCAAGACCTTCTCCACAAAAGTACCCGGCTCTCAATCAAGCGGGAGCCGGGTCTTGCTTGCGCTCAGGGTGAGGAAAGATGGTTAGCGTGTGTGGCCCGCCGGTTCCCAGAGTCCTATCGTCCTCGCGGAGACTTTTCGTGCGCGGAACTGCGGCCTGAGAAAAGAGCAGTGAATCCCGGGTTCCGGTTATGTCAAACAATCCGGCCGTCCCAGAAAGCTTGGCACCGAAGTGGTGTTCGACATTTGCCTGGGCAGTGTTCAGATGGTGCGCAGTTTGTGCTGCGCCACCAGCAGCGAACGTCGCCAGCAGGGACGAGTTCTCCCGGATGTAAGAACCGCGGACGGAAAGCACGTCGTTCTTGAACCTAGGAATCGTTCGGTCACACTGAAAGTCTGCGGCCCAGTCTGTATAGCCATCCATCTGATGCCGTTCCGAGTGCCCTTAAACATGCATGCCGTAGCCACCGACTTCCAAGTAGTTGTTTTGCTCGAAGTCTGCCAGGCAACACGCCAGTAGGGCGCGACACCCCGCGAACACCGAGAGGTGGCGTTGCGAGTTGCAGAGCAACTCAGCCGCAACTACTACACCGCATATGAGGGAATCCGCACATTAAGTCTGACCAGTTCACCTTCAGAGAAGTTTGCAAAGCTGCTACTCTCCTGGTCGCCAGATAGGGGTAACGCGCATGAGCCTACGCATGCGAAGATGACACTGACGCCTGAAGAAATCGCGGACATGATCGGCACTACGCGCGAGACGGGTTAACCGCTTGTTCTCTGATTTCAAGAAGAAGCAGTTGCTGCAAAACGAAGGGATCCGCCCTGATTATTCGCAACAAGCCCGCCCTGGAGAAAATGTTGAATTCCTAAAATAAGGGTTCAGGTGTCGGGGGCGTCACTCCGAACCGGCAGTTAGCGCCTGTTTTAAGCCTCAGCTAACTTCGAGAATTTGACCCGTTCCTCCAACAACGGAACCGTCGAGTTTGCCAGCTGCTGTTCGATCCGTGCGATCTGACCTCGCTGCCAGCCGGCAAGAGCTTCTTCCAACTCGAGCTGCGTGCCGCAGCGATCGAAATAGTCAATGGTCTCCCCCTTTTCATCGAGGGGAATAAACCGGCACGGCGAGCTCTCACCCTGCAGTTCACGGGGAACGAACTTTATCAATCGACACTCGCTGCAGGGGATGTGTCCGAGCGGGATCGCCCAGATTCGGACAACTGGGGGAGTCTTCCAGGATGTATGAAGCACGCCAGGGTGTCCGGGGTGACTGCCTGTAGCCTCCATCTTCCAAGAATTTCAGCTCAAACTTGAGGAGCTCCAGCATTTCGTGTTCGTCGTGTGACATACGTCACCTCTCCTTACCCAGACTCGCAAGGATCCAGTTAGGCTGCGAGGATGCCGATCACGTTCACGGGTGACCGCCATCACTCTCACGGATGATTGCGGGCACATGCTTTTGCGATTTATCGAATTAAGATCGCGTTGGAGGGTGTCGTGGAAGAGCAAAAATGAAGCCCCTGTTGCAGAAAAGGGCTCGGATGGCAACAATAAATTCAAATCCCGCCATGCGACCCTATCCCTCGCAATACGTTTCGCGGTGGACGATGAACGACGGAACTCGAGTCACGATCCGTCCGATTCCTCCAGAAGATGAACCGTTGATGGTCAAATTCCACGGGACGCTCTCCGACCGCCACCGTGTACTTGCGCTATTTCTCCTCGCTGAGCCTGGCCAGGCGCACTGCCCATGACCGATTAGTGCGCATTTGCTTTACCGACTACGAACGCGAGATGGTGCTTGTGGCGGAATGCACAGATCCACAGACCGCTGAGCTGAACATATTGGGCGTGGGGCGGCTCAATAAGCTGAAGGCGGATAAAGATGCGGAAGTCGCAGTTGTGGTCTCCGACCAATATCAGCATCGAGTGCCTGGGAACGGAATTAGTGCGCCGGCTCATCCACATCGCACGAGACCAGAGACTAGGTCGCATTGAGGCTGAAATGCTGCGTGATAATTTGGCTATGCAAACCACTTTCAGAAAACTTGGTTTTCGTTTGCGCCTGCTAGATGATTCCTCTTCGGTGCAAGCGGTCCTGGACCTGTAGCTTCTTTTTCATACCCTAATCTGCCCGCCCACTCTCCTCAGAGATGGTCACGCTCGATCCCGTGTGACTGCGGTCACACCACTCTGTGACCCCGATTCCCGACAGCTGCTTGGGTCTCGGGCATGCTTCGGTAGGGACTCGATGTGTAGTGGTCAGGACCCTTTCGCTAGCTCACAGCGGGGAGTCATGAAACGAAAATTAAAAACCACGGACGCCAACAAAGCTGTAGCCAATGTGGCCTACTGCCTGAATGAAGTGATCGCGATTTACCCGATCACTCCATCCTCTGCGATGGGCGAGTGGGCCGACCAGTGGGCGTCGGAAGGCATGCCCAACATTTGGGGAACTGTGCCTCACGTCATCGAAATGCAGAGCCAAGGCGGCGCTGCTGGAGCGGTTCATGGGGCATTGCAGACGGGAGCGCTTGCCACAAGCTTTGCAGCGTCGCAGGGCCTGCTGCTAATGATTCCCAACATGAACAAGATTGCCGGCGAGCTCACGCCCACGGCCTTTCATGTTACGGCGCGCACTGTCGCTACACATGCCCTTTCAATCTTCGGTGACCATTAAAATGTGATGTCTGCAGAACTACGGGATTCGCGATGCTCTGCTCCAACGCTGTCCAGGAGGCAACGGACTTAGCGCTGATCGCGGTTAGGATCGTTGATCGGCGCGCGTTGTCGAATACATCAGCGGTTTCGTGGCCATGGCCTTGAGAGCAACTCTGTTGCGGATCAGCAGTGTAGACCGGTTGGCCTGAACGATCAGTCGCTTTTTCAAGTCGGCGAAAAGTCGGGGTGCGGTCTCGCGCGTAGTGCAGATCATTTGGGCAATCTCTTCATGAGTCAGTGCCAGCTTCAAACAGGGTTCCGGCTTCATCGCTTCGCCGTTTTTCGAACTCCACTCAAGCAGGAGCCTTGCAAGTCTTTCGCCCGCGGAACAGGACAAACCCAGCGACCGTAGCTCGTGGCCAGCGTGGGTATAGATTTCGCTCAACTGCTCGGCAACCTTGAAGCACGCCTCCGAGTGTTCTTCGAGGAAGCGCAGAAAAATCCTCGCGCTTCACGAAATTAACCTAGCACGGGTCGATCGTCTCGGCGGCGAGTTCATAGGGCTTGCCGGAGACGCTGGCGCCCAGTCCCAGGATTTCCCCGGGCTCGGCAATCTTCCGGATGAGCGTCTCAGCATCGGTGGCGCAAATGGAGAGCTTGACCCTCGCTTTGCACAAACAGGAAGATTCCGCGTGGGGCTTGCCCTTCCATGAACAGGGCCGCGGCCCCTAGGGGAGGCGGCACGTTATCTGATGGCTTCAAAGGACTGCAGCGCTGAGGTCTGGTAAGTCGCAGAAAATACGGTCGCCCCGCACTTTAGAGGTAAGACAGCTTTTGATGATATCAGTCCGTCTGGCGACCGCCGACCTCCTTTTGCCTGGCCCACCGGGGCCGGACACTCCCAGCGTTTCGCCTTCCGCCCGCCCAAGTTGCCCTTCTGGCCGAGCCTGTTATGACCTACGTTACTCGATGAGTATCCACCCGCCCTCTAACAGGGCACTGTGACCAGGCCACAACTGGCTGTGACCGGGCTGACACGGTCCAAATCAGCACAGTTTTTCTTGGCTTTGTGGTCGGTTTCAGGGCATACTGTCGAAAGTGCCTTCCCCAGACCGACTCTCAGGAAGGTGGGTCGCGGCATGTTAGAGCAGCTGGAGCAACAGGAAATTGTCGAAGAGCAGCGGATTGAGCCGCAGCTTGTCACCACCCCCGCTTTTCCCGTAGAAAACGACCAGCGGCAGCGGCGCCGTATGGTGATTGCCCTTATCCTGCTGTTGGTTGCGCTGGGTTTGGTTCTGGTCAAAGACCGGGATTTCTGGTTCCCCTCCTCACCGGACGTGGCTGAGTCCGATTCCAGTGATGAGTCCGCGCCGGTGGCGACGACCGATGCCACGACGCCGGTTCCGGCAGCGGCTAAGCCCGTTCCGGCTATCAAAAAGCAAAAGAATCATATCTTGGGAGCTGCCAAAGCCCGCCAGAGCACAGTTCCGGCGGCTCCTGTGGCGCCACTGGTCACTGCAACACGGGCGGTTCTGCCACCGCTTCGGATCGAGGTGGTGGCCGGGGACCGGCACCAGCCAGTAAGACCGGGGAGTCCCTCGGTGAAGGTCGATCTGCAATCCACAGCTGTAGCTCCAGACAGTGTTGCGGCGCCTCCGACGGGAACCGAGGTGGCCGGAGCTGGGGCCGTGGCTCTGACCAATGCCGGGGAGCGAGTGCAGATGTCAACCGACGCCCGGCAAGCCCTCGCGGCGCGTCCGGTACGTCCGGAATATCCGCTTCTGGCTCGACAGATGAAAGTCCAGGGCGCTGTAGTTCTCGATGCAGACATTGGTAAAGATGGAGGGATCCAGACTCTGAAGGTTGTCGGTGGACCCTCTATCCTGGCGGATGCGGCGCGGGAGGCCGTAAAACAGTGGCGCTTTAAGCCCTACTTTCAGAACGGGCAGCCCGTGGAAACCCAGGCCCGCATCACCGTCAATTTCTCCATCTTTACGAACTGAGCAATTCTCGACGGGTTTGCAATGCAAAGGCGGTGCAGCCTGCACCGCCTTTTTATTCTCGTTCGTGTGAACCGTGATCGAAAATGACGCAAAATTAACGAGCGTCCGGACTCTTTCGAGTCACAGACGCCCGGGCAGCCCTCCCCCAGAACTGCTCGCTCGACAAATTACCCGGGTGCCCAAATTCTGAAAATAGCACTTCCGTGCTATGCGATACCCACTAACGTGCCATGCCAAAAGCCCCGCCCAGCAAGGGTTTGGGGGCGGTGTGGAAAAGTAGGTCTAAGCCGTACACCTTAGGCCCCTACGGTTCCCAATTTTGACACGCTGAGACACCCACGGCTCGCTCTGGCGAGCAAAGTGGCGGCTCCGAAGTCTAGCTAGCGGAAAACGATGGCGTGGTTTGGATTGCATTTGGTCACGAGATCTCGTACCCGCGTCTTGAGTTGCGGGATTCGGTTGGGAACAGTAACCGAAGATCGACTCTCCCGTCTCAAATGACTGGTCAGGGTTCGACAGCATAAATGCCCGTGGACAGCACCCGAACAGCTTGCGATGCCACAGCTCACGCAAGGAAGCTGGCGACAGGTCGTGAGTGAAGGAAGCCGGACCCGATTGGGCAGCGCAGTTGCTCGCAATGAATCTCGCCTGAAGTTTCCTTCGCGCGTGCCGTCAATGAAGTGACCTCCTCGGCGCGACTGATTGGCTCAGCCAATTCGGGCGACCGTTGGTGGCAAGGGAGGGCTCGGCGGGCGATTTGCCCGCAACGTCCCCCTGCAGAGTATTTCCGGATCATGCAGTCACTGCGCAGACGATCGCGAAAGACCTCAAAGGAACCGGCCGACACGTTCTTTCTGTAGAATGAGCCGTTCGCAGTTATCGAGCGCTGGAGGCATCACCCGCGTGATCATCGGTGTTCCGAAAGAGACCTACCCTGGAGAGCGCCGAGTCGCACTCGTTCCGATGGTTATTCCAGTCCTGCTCAAGGCTGGCTTCGAAGTGCTCCTGGAAACTAACGCCGGGGTGCAGGCCGGTTATCCCGATGCGCAGTACCTGGAAAAGGGAGCTCGGATCGTCGCGGCCCGCCCAGCCCTGTTTGAAAAAGCAGATATCCTCCTGCAGGTACTCTGCTATGGCTCGAACGATGTAACGGGCGAGAATGACCTTCCCCTGCTTCATCAGGATCAACTCCTTATCGGGTTCCTGCGTCCGTTCGGATCGCGAGATATCATCCAGCAGATCGCTGATCGCGGCGTGACTGCGTTTTCGGTCGAACTGGTCCCGAGAACGACCCGCGCTCAGAGCATGGATGCGCTGTCCTCCATGGGAACGATCTGCGGATACAAGGCAGTGCTGATCGCTGCCGACAGCCATCCGCGAATTTTCCCGATGCTGACGACGGCGGCCGGGACCATCACTCCGGCGCGGGTGTTCGTGATCGGTGCGGGAGTGGCAGGTCTCCAGGCAATTGCAACGGCAAGGCGACTGGGTGCCGTTGCGTCAGCCTACGACCTGCGGCCGGCGGCCAGGGAGCAGGTGCAGAGCCTGGGTGGAAGGTTCATCGAACTTCCGATCGAGGCCAAGGACGCCCAGGACGCCCGTGGCTACGCGCGAGCGCAGGACGAGACCTTCTACCAGCACCAGCGGGAGCTTCTGGGCCGCGTCGTCAAAGAGAGTGATGTCGTGATCACGGCGGCTGTAATCCCGGGCAAGAAATCTCCTGTTCTGGTCACCGAGGAAATGGTAAAGGGCATGGCGCCAGGGTCTGTGATCTTTGACCTGGCCTCCGAACGCGGGGGCAATTGCGAGTTAACTGAAGCAGGCACCACCATCGTAAGGCATGGGGTAACAATCATCGGTGCCATCAACGTGGCCAGCGGTGTTCCCTATCACGCCAGCCAGATGTATGCCCGGAATGTGACGGCGTTTTTGCTGCACCTTGTTCGAGATCAAAAACTGCAGCTTGACCTGGACGATGAGATTGTTCGCGAAACACTGGTTATCCGCGGTGGTTCTGTGGTCAACCAAAGGGTGCGCGAGTTCTTTGGCATGGCGGCGCCGGTCACACAGAGTTGACAGGGTTCGATTTCAACGGGGAGGACAAATGAGCAGTTCGGTCCTGATCAATGGCCTGTTCATTTTCATGCTGGCCGGATTTATCGGGTTTGAGGTCATCCGTCGCGTCTCGCCCCTGCTGCACACACCCCTGATGTCCCTTACCAATGCCCTGGATGCAATTGCCGTTGTCGGAGCGATCGTGCTCGTCGGCGAGCACAAGAACACCCTGTCCGCGGTGCTCGGCACCATCGCCGTAGTCGCGGCCACCAGCAACATTGTGGGCGGATTTCTGATCACCGACCGCATGCTGAAGATGTTCAAGTCGAGCCGGCCGGCAGCCAAGCCATGAACGAATTCGCGGCCAATCGGACGGTCATCGAAGTCATTTACCTGGTTGCGAGCGCACTGTTCATCCTTTCGCTGAAGTGGATGAGCTCGCCCACCACGGCACGCCACGGCGTGTGGGCCGGCGAACTGGGCATGCTGCTGGCCATCGGCGGCACTCTGCTCCATCGCGGAATCATCGACTACACCTGGATCGCGATTGCGCTTGTCCTTGGGACCATCATCGGGGTTCCGCTCGGACGCGTGCAGATGACGGCGGTACCGCAGCGCACCGCCCTGAGTCACGCGTTCGGCGCTCTGTGCGTCACTCTGGTCGGCACTGCCGAGTTCTACCTGCGCTCTCCAGACATTTCCCGTTTCATGATGGCCGTGCTGTCGATGGAGGTCATTCTCGGCTCTCTGACGTTTACAGGCAGTCTGATGGCCGCGGGCAAACTTCAGGAGATCCTGCCGCAGCGCCCGCTCACCTATAAGGGACAGAATCTCGTCAATTTCTTGCTCCTGACTATCGCAGTCGTCCTGGCGGCTTACCTGGTGATCCATCCCGCAGCAAGGCAGCTGTATCCGTTCATGCTGCTCATCGCGCTTGCGTTTGGCGTCTTGCTGGTCATCCCGATCGGCGGCGCCGATATGCCCACCGTGATTTCCCTGTTGAATGCCTACGCGGGACTATCGGCTGCTGCCATGGGATTCGTCCTGGACAACAAATTGCTGATCGTCGCAGGCGCCCTGGACGGATCCTCCGGCCTCATCCTGTCAGTGATCATGTCGAAGGCGATGAACCGTTCGTTCACGAACGTTCTGTTTGGCGCCTTCGGTCAAGTGCAGGCTTCCGCAGGCGCCGGGCAAGAAGCGAAGCCAGTCAGGAGCGCGACCGCTGAAGAGGCAGCGGCCATTCTTTCGGCCGCCAACAAGGTGGTCGTCGTCCCCGGCTACGGCATGGCGGTCGCTCAAGCGCAACACAAGGTCCGCGAACTGTATGACTCCCTCAGCAAGCGCGGCGTGGACGTGCGCTTCGCGATCCATCCGGTCGCAGGCCGCATGCCCGGACACATGAATGTCCTGCTGGCCGAAGCCGATATTCCGTACGATCGCCTCATGGACATGGAGGATATCAATGGCGACTTCCCGCAGACCGATGTCGCCCTGGTGATCGGCGCCAATGATGTCACCAATCCTGCAGCCCGGACCGACGCCTCGAGCCCCATCTATGGCATGCCGATTCTGGACGTCGATAAGGCCCGCACGGTCATGGTCATCAAGCGGGGGATGAGTCCGGGCTTCGCCGGTATCGACAATCCCCTTTATTACCTCGACAACACCCTGATGCTGTTCGGAGATGCCAAGGCCTTCGTCGGAAGCATCGTTCGGGAACTGACCGGCGGCGGCCAGAGCTGAGGGGTATGCCCCTGGGCATTGCCCCCACGTGTCTGGCACTTTGCGATTGGGCCCGGATCACGGGCGACTCTGATGTTATGGCCACGACGACTCCCGTCGACGCGGGCCAGAAGCCGGCTTCCGGGAAGTTGGAAAATTCCGTCAGGCTTGCCGATTTCCGGAGGAAATAGACCCATCCGCCACTGGAATCTCCAGCTTCCAGAAAGCCGGAGGTTTTTCGCATTCAGATGAAGATGTATTTCTCAAAACGGATTACGTCCGTAGCCCGTCAATCGTGCGGAACAGCGCCCAAAACCTATGGACCTCGATTGTCGGACGCGAGAGATCCGGAAAACAATCGGGTAAACGCTGTATTGGCTGGTATGAGGATGCCGCACGTAGTGCCGTGTTAATTCTGATTTAACACCTACGTTATTTCTCGACCAATTCGCGTCGCCAGTCTACATTCGAACGTGCCGGAATTCTTGGGGTTGGGCCCGATTTTATCAAGCGCTGCAAAGCGAAAGATGCGCCCTAATGAGCGGAAAGCAGGTAAAATTGGACTCGCTCAATGCGATGGCCCGCCAAGAAAACTTGAACAGACGCCGTCATGACCTGGAGGAATGCGTGACGACAACGCGCTTACGGGCTTCATCTGCCCCTCTCGATTTAGGTAGCCAGGCCTATCTAATTGAGCTCTTGCCCCTGGCTGCATATGCAGTCCGAGCCCCTGACGGTGTGGTCGCTTGGTTTAACTCGCGCGCTTCCGAACTCTGGGGCCGTGTGCCCGTGGCTGGTGACACTGATGAACGTTTTTGCGGCGCGCACCAGCTGTATCATCCCGACGGAACGCATATGGCTCATTGCGATACTCCCGTAGCTCTCGCGATAAGCACCGGCGCGTCCGTACACGATGAGGAGGTCGTAATCGAAAGGGCGGATGGAAGCCGGGTCACCGTTTCGGTACATATTGATCCGATTCGAGACACGGACGGCTCGATTATTGGGGTCATAAATTTCTTTCAAGATATCACCGAACGAAAGCAGTCCGAGCGGAACAACAGTTTGCTGGCTGCTATCGTGGGTTGCTCGGAGGATGCCATTATCAGCAAGAATCTGGATGGCACCATCACCAGTTGGAATAAGGGAGCAGAGCGGATATTCGGCTACTCGGAGGAAGAAGCTGTCGGCAAAAACATTACTCTTATTATTCCGCAGGACAGGCGGGATGAGGAAGCAACAATTCTTGCGCGGCTGCGGCGGGGAGAACGGATCGACCATTTCGAAACGGGGCGAGTACGCAAAGACGGCAGCCCAGTTGATATTTCCCTTGCCGTTTCGCCGGTGAAGGATGCTGAAGGCCGTGTCATTGGGGCATCGAAAGTAGCGCGGGATATAACAGAGCGCAAGCGGGTCGAGCGGGCCACCGGTTTGCTGGCAGCCATCGTGGATTCCTCCGAGGATGCGATCATCAGCAAGAGCCTCGATGGCTTGATCACCAGTTGGAATGAGGGTGCAGAGCGGATATTCGGCTACTCGGCGGAAGAAGCTGTTGGCCAGCACATTAGTCTTATCATTCCGCCGGATCGGCGGGACGAAGAAGTAAACATTCTTGAGCGGCTCCGGCGGGGCGAGCGGATCGAGCATTTCGAGACCGTGCGAGCAAGCAAAGACGGCAGGCCGGTTGATGTTTCCCTTACTATTTCGCCGGTGAAGGATGCCGCAGGCCGTGTCATCGGCGCTTCGAAAGTGGCGCGGGATATAACAGAGCGCAAGCGGATCGAGCAAGCTCTAGCGGAACGAGCGCTGCTGCTCGACCTGAGCAATGACGCAATCTTGGTTCGCGACGGGGCTGACCGTGTTACGTTTTGGAACAAAAGCGCGTCCGAGCTGTATGGCTATAGCCGCGAGGAGGCGATGGGTCACGTGACCCATGAGCTGTTGCATACCGCATTCCCCGAGCCGCTGGAGCGCATTGCCGAACATCTTCACCACGACAATCGCTGGACCGGCGAACTCATTCACAGACGCAAGGACGGAACCCAAATCGTAGTTGTCAGCCGTTGGGCGATCGATCGGGACGACCAAGGGAATCGAAGGTGCGTTCTCGAAACGAACAGTGACATCACCCACCGGAAGGAGAGCGAAAACGCCCTGCGTGAAAGCGAAGAACGACTCCGCACGTTGGCTGAAGGGCTCGCGACCCAAGTCCGCTTTCGAACTCAGGAACTTGAGCAACGAAACATAGAAGTTCTCCAACAGTCGGAGCAGCTTCGGGACCTGTCAAATCGTTTGCTGCAAACTCAGGACGATGAACGGCGACATATTGCGCGCGAGTTGCACGACAGTGCCGGTCAGATTGTGGCGGCGCTGGGTATGAGTCTGACCACCATAGCGCAACGTGGACGACAAGACCCAGTCCTCGCCAAGGCTTCCCAAGACAGTCAGGAGTTGGTCGAGCAGCTGAACAACGAGATAAGAACTATGTCCTATCTGCTGCATCCTCCGCTGTTAGAGGAAAATGGCTTGTTAGAAGCGCTTCGTTGGTACATCCAAGGGCTAACTGAGCGCAGCGGAATAACGATCGAGTTGGCCAACTCTGAGAATTTCGGCAGGCTTCCCAGTGAAATGGAATTGGCAGTCTTTCGTATAGTGCAGGAGTGCCTAACGAACATTCATCGCCATTCCGGCAGCAAGACTGCGATGATCCGGCTTGGGCGCAACGCGGAGAGTGTTTGCGTGGAAATTCAAGATAAGGGCAAGGGAGTATCAGCTGAGAAGCTGGCCGGAATTCAAGGGCGTTCAGGCGTAGGAATTACAGGAATGCGAGAGCGCGTCCGGCATTTTCATGGGGCTATGAATATTGAGTCGAGTGGAAAGGGCACAAAAATCTCGGTTTCATTGCCCCTCCCGATCACCGCGTCTGCGACAGCAGAGGGTATGCCCCGAGAGACTAGGATGATTGGGTAATGTTCATGTTGCTTACGGGATAAGATCATGCGCATTCTGGTCGCAGATGACAGCGATATCGTTCGCCGGGGGGTAGTCGCAATGCTGTCTTCTGAGACTGGTTGGGAAGTCTGCGGGGAGGCCAGGGATGGTTCAGATGCGCTTCAAAAAGCACGGGAGCTGCTGCCCGACCTGATTGTCATCGATGTGAGTATGCCAAGCGTAGGGGGGCTGGAGGCAACGCGTCTTCTCCGCGAACAACTTCCGAAAACAAGGGTTCTTGTGATTAGTCAACACGACCCGACTCAGTTGTTGCCGCGCGTTATCGAGGCGGGCGGGCACGCTTGCGTGGACAAGAGCCGACTGGGTACAGATTTGTTAGCGAGTATCAAGGCGCTTGAAATAGTCTCCGAACCTCGTCCAGTACGAAGTCACGGCTAGCGCCAACCAATCGCATAGCCCTAGACGTTTGTGTCAGCAGCGACATACAAAGGTGTTGTCTGCGACGAGTTTGCGGTGCGGTCCGTAATTCTCTAGGGGCGAATCGACGGGTTGCGGTATAGACGAATCCCTGAAGTCTAAAGCTTTCCGGATGTCAGTCACGGGATTCGGATGCGGGTTCAACGATTCCGGGCCGATGTCGCCTACCCGGAAGCAATCGCGAGCCGAGTTCCCTGGATGGCGGGTTACCGCAATCCGCCTCGTCAGGCGATCCACAAATCGGCTTCTGGGAGGTGCGTACGCCTCAGGCCCAAACACCTTAATAGTGCTTAGGGTCTGCCATCTTCCACGAGGCGCATTTATGGACAGTTTTCGCCTTGCCAACGTTCTGGAACTTTCGACCTGCGTAACTGGAGAAGAAGGTGCCGCAACGATGGAACCGATCGCGCCTTAGAGTATGGTGGTCCGTTCAACAAGGCGGTTCCCCTTCACGTTCGAGGCGGGCCAATTCGTACTCCAGTCCGTGGAGTTCTTCGGTTGGTACTCTTACGCCACCGAAGCTGGCACGGTAGTAGGTTTCGACCAGTCGGCGAATGCCTTCGTGCATTTCGGGGGAGACGTTCTCCGGCGAGACCGTTTCGAGGTGTTCGAGGAGTGCGCGATGTCGAGGACGCACACAATCAAACCTGATCCAGTACGCATCCAGCCGCCGGAGCAATTGAGCCAGGGCTGGCGCGCCTTCGAGGTTTTCTTGCGGCTCGCTTGATTCTGTGCGATCGTGCCGAACGGGCCTCCTCCGCAGCCAGGGGCGGACCAGCCGGCCCAGCAACACTGCGGCCAGCACAACCGCTCCGGTCCAGGTGAAAAGTTGCCCGTGTAGGAGTCCCCTTGGTTGTGCCCCGAGCCGGCGCAATTCCGCCTGCCAACCTCCTGTGCGGAAGCGCAACAGAAATTCCGCCGTCCCAGCGCTGCTCCACTCGAGCGCGCGAGCGAGCCAACCCTGGCTCAGGGCCGCGTGAAGGGAATTGTACTCGGCACCAGGCGTTGGATCGACCTGCACCCAGCCTTTGCCCGGAATATAGGATTCGACCCAGGCGTGCGCGTCCATCTCCCCTACCAGGTAGTGATTGCCGACGCGGTTGTTCTCCGTCACATGGAAGCCACTGACGTACCGGGTAGGCACACCCTCCAGCCTCAGCAAGACGGCGGCCGCACTGGCAAAGTACTGGCAGTACCCTTTTTCTTTTCGAAGAGAAATTCAGCTACGGGCTGTGACGTGTGGAAGGTCCCCACCTTCAGTGTGTACTGGTAATCTTGCTGGAGCAAACACCTGGGCGATCGACTGGAATCTTTTTATCGATCTCCAGCCCCGTGACCCCGCCGACACGACCCGTACGCAACTGGCCTATCGGATAGACACCTCACTTGTGAATCCTTTAGGCAATCTGCCCCGCTCGGTTGCATTCGATCCTAGTGTTCTGGCCCAACGGAACCTGGAACGCGGTTGGGGAATGCGATTGCCGAACGGCCAGGATGTGGCGCGTGCCATGGGATTCAAGCCTCTCACCGATGATCACATCCTGATCGGCAAATTCACGGGTGACAAGGCTGACATCATCGGGACAATCGATAGCATCGATCCTGCCTTCAAGAACAATTGCCCCTTATGGACATACGTTCTGGCCGAGACCGTGGAAAGCGACGTTTCCATCAAAACCACCAAGGGTGACAAGAAAATCAAGACCCGGAAGCTGGGCCCAGTGGGCGGGACGATTGTCGCCGAGACCTTCGTCGGTCTTCTCCTAGGGGACAGCAGTTCGTACCTCGCTTTGGATCCCCTTTGGACGCCCACGAAATTGGCAGTGAATGGAGTGTTCGGTCTTCGCGAGCTGATTGCGACGGCGTTGCAGGGCTAGGCAAGAGACAAAGCCGCTGCTTAAACCTCGATCCACGAAATCGATGGCCCGGACCTCGTTGCAGAGGTTCATCCGCGCAAACAGCTGATTTTCGTCGTGTGACGAAACATTTTGACAGCCCTCGCCGTATCTACGGCTAGACGCTTAGGCGAGGATTCTTACAACCAGGGAGGGAACATGCGCCCAACCCACAACCCAGGGAGAGTCGCCGGATTCTGGTACCTGCTACTTGTCATCATTGGCCCACTGCGCCTCATTTACATTCCCAACAAACTGTTCGTGCCGGGGAACGCGACCGCAACGGTCAACAACATCGCCTCTCACGAGTTGCTTTTCCGTCTAGGCATCGCGGGCGACCTGGCCGGCGCGGTCACCCTGATCTTCCTCACACTCGCCTTTTACCGGTTGTTCGCGGGAGTGGACCGGAACCTCGCTGTGCTGGTGGTGATCTTCGGGGGCGTGATGCCAGCCCTCATCTACTTTGTTGGCGTGGTGAGCGACTTTGGCGCCCTGATGGTCGTGCGCGGTGCCGATTTCTTGTCCGTATTCGACAAACCTCAGCAGGACGCCCTGGCCATGCTGTTTCTCAAGCTGCGAGACCATCAAAACACCGCCGCCGAGATCCTTTGGGGAGTATGGCTCCTCCCGCTAGCCGTGCTTGTGTACAGATCGCGCTTCCTGCCGCGGTTTCTGGGGGTTTGGCTGGCGCTCGGCGGCTTCGCCTACCTTGCCTTGAGCCTTTCCGGCGTGCTGTGGCCACAATATCAGGGCAAGGTATTTACGATTTCTCAGCCTGCCTTCTTCGGGGAGATAGCACTCATGTTGTGGCTGGTGATCAAGGGCGCCAAGCCGCAAGCGGTGGGCGGCGCAGCCTCATCGTCCGCGGCTGCTTAGGCTGCATTGCTGGCGTTTGAGAACTCCGGCGCTAGGCGCCGTATAGCCGCTCGCCGGGCGCCCCGGCTTCGGGACGCTCTGCTCCGCATGCATGGCCCGGCGCCCGCACACACAGTGCTGGATCAGGCGTAAATTGTCGGCCACTCGGAGGCTATCCCCCACTGGGCAATGCCCAAATTCCAAAAACAAGTCTTTATGGAAAACTGAGCGCGCACAAGAAGCGTACGGAGAGATCAGGCGTTGCACTGGGTGTTCCGGGAAGGGTTTTGGAAAAGGTGAATCAGTTGATCCGGATTGCCCGTTGCTCGGGATCGAGCTGCTGCGAACCGTTAGAATTGGGCCTTAAGGTAGCTTGCTATGTACTCGATAGAGGAACTGGCGAATGACTTTCGCAAGCTGGGCATCAGGGCTGCCGATACAGTAATGCTGCATGCTTCGGTACGAGCGGTTGGAGAAGTTGCCGGTGGTCCCGATCACATACATCTTGCCCTCAAATCGGTGCTAACTTCGGAAGGCACTCTTATGATGTACGCAAGTTGCCCGCGTCATTACGACGAGGTGGGACGCGGGAACCTGACTATGGAGCAAGAGCGGGAGATTCGTGAAAAGTTACCGGTGTTCGATCCTCTCAGAGCAAGATCGGCTGGCGACAATGGGACACTCGTCGAATTCCTGAGGACGTATCCCGACTCTCGAGTGAATCGCCACGCTGCCCGTTTCGTGTTCTGGGGTAAGCAGACTGAGCACCTCATGTCCAGCCAACCGTGGAATTATGCTCTCGGCTCGGATTCTCCGCTGGAACGATTCTTGATGCTCGATGGCAAGATCGTATTACTGGGCTCCGATCACGATGCCGTGACCTTCCTCCACTACGTTGAACATGTCGCCGACATTCCAGGAAAGCGGATCGCGCGTTATCAGGTGCCCGTAATGGAGAATGGCTGTCGGGTATGGCGTGCTATGGAGGAATTCGATACCTCCGGCGATGGCGTTCATGCGAACTGGCCAGATCGCTTTTTCGAGAAGATCGTCGACAGTTTGCTCACCAAGACGAGGAACAACGGTGCCCGAGTAGGAAAAGCAATGACTTACATTCTTAGCGCCCGTGAATTGCTCGATTTCGCTATGCCCCTAATGAAAGCTGTCGCGGCAGATCCTCTCGCGGCCGAGTTTTTGAAGGAACGGAGCGGGCATTCATAGCTAGCGGTTGGTCGGCACTCTTACCATAAGGATTATTTCCGATTCGTCCGTAATCCAGGACTTATCCGTTTCAGTTCCTGTAGGGTGGTAGTATGACGTCTATCTTGGGAAAGCAAGTCGGAGCCTCAGCAGGGGGCTAAAATGGCGAGATTGGAATCCGTGCGGGTGCCGTTGGGAGCTTGCCCAAGTTCTACCTCGTCCGTCCCAGTCACGACGGTTACTTCGCGGCACTCTGCCCTCGTCCGCGTCACCCACTGGATCACCACCCTGTGCTTTCTTGCCCTGCTCGTCAGCGGAGTTGAAATTGTGATCTCTCACCCTCGCTTCTATTGGGGCGAAACAGGCAATGTATTGACCACACCGTTGTTTAAACTGCCGATCCCTTCCTCGAGGGCATTGGTGCCCACTGGCTACGGGTACGTGCTGCCGGACCAGAACGGCTGGAGCCGGTATCTCCACTTTCAAGCTGCCTGGGTTGTGGTATTGACCGGCTTACTGTACATAATCTCCGCCTTGTTTACAGGGCACTTGCGGAAAAACTTGCTTCCCGGTAAGGCCGATCTTTCGTTGCGGGCGTTCTCGACCGCAATCGCTAACCATTTGCGCTTCGAGCGGCCGAGTGAGGCAGAAGCCTGGTCGTATAACGTGCTCCAGCGGCTTACCTACCTGTTCGTGATCTTCGTTCTATTCCCATTAGTAATCTGGACGGGCTTGGCGATGTCCCCCGCCTTTGTTTCTGCGCTTCCGGCGACCGTCACTGTGCTGGGCGGCCAGCAATCCGCGCGCACGATTCACTTCTTCGTCTCCCTGACTCTCCTGCTCTTCCTTCTGGTCCACGTCGTGATGGTTTGTCTTGCCGGATTCAGGAGCCGCATTCGAGCGATGATCACGGGCCGGGCCGGTACACATATGGAGCGCTTATGACCGATCTCTCGCGCCGCAAACTAATCATAACCGGACTCGCGGCCACTGCGGGCATATCGGGCCTGGGCGTGGCCGCGCGCATTGCGCAAAGGTATGGACTGGTCCCGCCCGATCACGGCGGAATTTACGGCCTCGGCGAAACGTTGACCTATGCTTCCCAGCGGCTATTGACGAGGCACTCGTTAGCCCGTGAGTTCCATCCGAGCCAGATTTCGAAGCCTCCGCTCGCGAACGAAATTCCACCCCTGAATGACGCGTTCAAGCGCCTTCAGGCGGGAGGATTCGCTGACTGGCAGCTCTCTGTCAACGGCATGGTCGACCGGCCCGCCGCGTTTTCGCTTGCCCAGCTTAAGAGTTACCGGTCTCGCAGCCAGATCACTCAACTGGCGTGTGAAGAGGGCTGGTCGTATATAGCCGAGTGGATCGGCGTGCCTCTCTCCCAAGTCCTGGATGTCGTGGGGATCCACCCGCAAGCCAGATACGTTGTCTACTTCTCAATCGATCCCACCTGGTGGGAAAGCATCGATATGGCCGATGCATTGCATCCGCAGACTTTTCTCGCCTATGGGATGAATGGCGATGAACTTCCCGTGGGCAACGGCGGGCCGCTTCGCATGCGGCTCCCTCGCCAGCTCGGTTACAAGAGCGTGAAATACATCACCAACCTGACGGTCACTGACAGTCTGAAAGGCTTCGGCAAGGGTCTGGGCTCCGCGTCCCCAGAAGCCGGCTATGCCTGGTACGCCGGCATCTGACAGGCTGGTTTCAGGCAAGTGGCGCACCTCGGTCGCGAATCCTTGGCCCCCACGAGCAAACGCCGAGAAATTCACGTTACGTACATGCCATCGCCATTACCCCGGCAGGTTGGACGGAGCTTGTTCGCTCGTGTCTCTCCATCGACGGCGGCCTTCCCTGTGTAACAGTCAGGTCGGCTCCTGCAATTGTTTTTTCGAGGCCTGCTCAGCGTTCACTCACGTTACGCTCTGTACGCTCGCCGAGTCGCCAAGTGACCCTGTACGCCGAAGGCTCCGACAGCTTCGTTGCCTCCGCTTCGGTTGCTACCGGGTGGTGCGAACCAATTCCCAGGCGGGAGTCGCACCCGCTGAAGTCCAGCGCCTGAACCTCTAGAACGGACACGGTGTTGCCGCTTGTGGAAGGGCGGCGGTGTTCGGATAGCTAAACGCGCCTCCGATGGCATTCGAAGGATTTCCTATCTCAAACCATTGCAGCAACGCTTCGGTCTGGGGGTGATATTGAAATACTTCATTCTTTTCCTTGATGACGATCGGGACTGTGGCGACGGGAAGCACGCCCACAGGATCGCCTGTCTCGAGGGTAGCCAGGCAAACCCCGGGCGAGTTGGGAAATTGCCAGGTGGGCACGATATTGTTTCCAAAAGGATCGTTTGACGCTTCGGATGTTTCGTGCGACAAGCCAGTCACGTCCTGGAACCTGGCGCCGAAGGTACCCAGGGAGATCCAACTGGCAAAAGCGTAAATCCAGCGGGACTCGGGGTTGGTCGTGGGATCGAAAATGTATTCGTGGAAACCGAGAACGCAGCAGGTCAAGTCTCCCTGTTCATCGATCAAAGAGAACAAGAACGTGTTGGGATAGGCATGGTAGTTGACCGCGTCGGTGGTAAAGTTGCCACCGTTGATGTCGTTCACGGCCTGGTTGAAATCAAGAAGGTTGAACAGCAGGTCGAGCATGAATACAACGGTGCTGCCATCCGACGCGGATCATGGGTTACGAGTTCAACCTCGAACTGATCTTGCAGGAAGTGGAGCGCCTCCGTCGATAGCGGGCGATTCTGTGCTTCGATGAGTAGATCGTCGCTTAATCATAGAGAACTTTATTGCATGCGCACGGAGAACCTCGACTGGAACAACGGATCATTCTTGTGCCGGACAGCAAGACTGCTGATGCTAGGAGGATGATCCCAATGAGCGATCGTGTGTACGAACTGCAACGCATCCGCGCTAAAGGATAGGGCGAAGGAGGGCTGTTTCCGTCTAACCGATCGAAGTGAAGGCATTTGACGGACCTGGCAAAGCAGTTTCGCACGGCGCGTGCGAAGGCCGGACTTGCTAAAGATCTGGTTCTGTATTGCAGCCGGCAAGATTACGGCACGCGGGTACTGAGCAACACCGGAAACCTTGCGGGCCGTGACGAAGACGATGGGCCACAAGGATGTGAGAACCGCGATGCAGTACCAACATTCGGAACTTGAAATGGTCCGGACCGCTCTGAATCGAGCAAACGGATCGGCTCTGCAGACGAGCGTGTAGGAAAATCCATGGCACGTCTTGGGACACAGGCTAGAGGCATCAACTCGGTAGGTTGTTGAAACCATGGTATGCACGGACGAATCGGATCTTTGATCGACTGACTGTCGTCAGACCGAGCTCCCACGGTTGGTCGCTCTCCGCAAAAAAGAGAGTGGAAGCCGTTCGGTCGCTCTGACAGGTGCAGGTAAGCTATCCTGTGGAGATGCGACCGCTCACCCTGCCTCGCGGCGACCGAACCTTGATCCAGATTGTCGACGCTGCGCTCGCCGATGCCTCGCGCCGGAGCGGATCGTGGCTGGTCTGCCGGCCAGGCTGCGCGCAATGCTGTACGGGGGTGTTCTCCATCAGCCAACTCGACGTTGTGCGCCTGCAGAACGGCCTTCATGAGCTGGACCATACCGACCCGGAACGCGCGGAACGGGTTCGAGCACGCGCCCGTGACGCCGTCGCGCGGCTCTCACCACAATTCCCGGGAGATTCCCGGACCGGCCTGGTGGACGAAGGCGCCGAGCACCAGTTCGCAGACTTCGCCAACGACGAGCCTTGCCCGGCGCTTGATCCCGCTACCGGCACCTGCGACCTGTACGCATCGCGCCCCATTACCTGCCGCGTCTTCGGCCCGCCGGTGCGAACCGAAAACGGTCTCGGCGTCTGCGAACTCTGCTTTCACGGTGCTACTGACGAACAAATCGCAGGCTGTGAGATCGAAGTCGATCCGGAAGACCTCGAATCCGGGTTGCTCAAGGAACTTGAACGAGCCCACGGTCGTAGCGGCGAGACCATCGTGGCCTTTGCGCTAAAGGATGAATCCGATTTCCCGGATTGCTAGGACTTGCCCCCAAGGGTGGCCAGCACCTTCTCCGCGGCCCGCACGCCGCGATACTGCGCCTCCTCGAAGATCGAGAAGCCGCTCAAGTCAGAATTGGCGAACAGGAACCGGCCATTCCGACCTGCCAGGTCTCGCCGCTCGGGCGAGAAAATCGCCCCGGGCTTGGGCCTCGCCATGGCATGCCCGAGCCGCATGAGGTCAATCCGCGAAACGCACTGGCGAATGTCGGGATGCACCCTCTCGAGATCGTGCAGGATGGCTTCCTTCCAGTAGCTCCAATCCTTTTCAAGCAACCGTCTCCGGTTTTCGGCGGGTGCGCCATCGGCAAGCGCCCAATAGAACGTCCAGACCGTGCGCTCGACACGGCTCTGGAGAGTCTGGTGCATGGCGTCCACGTACCCGAGCGTCGGGGAATTCATCACGACGTTGTCCCAGGTCGAGTCCCCTCCGCAGGATGCGGGCATCCGGTCGAGCGTCAGATTCGCGGTGAGCCACGGCGAGTACTCGAATTCCTGGAGGCGAGTCATTCCCTCGACGATGTAGGGAGCGAGAAAGGTGGGCGCTGCAAAGATGACGAACCGGGTTTTGTGCTCGGTGTCTCCGCAGAATACGCTCAGGTCATTTTTACGGGGTTCTATGCGATGCACAATTCGGCCGCTGCGGACCAACGGACCGAGCCGCTCCAGAAGCCTTTTGACAATCCAGCCGTTTCCTTCCGGCCAGGTGAGAGGGCCCTTCTCCTCCGGTTCCCGCGAAGCAAAATAATGCAAGCCCGCCCACGCCGATGTGTCCGACGCAAGCGCGCCGTAGTCATCGCGACAGCAGTAATTCAGGTACCAGTTGAGAATCTTCGAATCCATCCCTTGGGCCCGAAGCCACTGGCTGAAAGGCAAACGGTCGAGATCGGCCTGCTTCGGCGAGAGGCCGCGCTCCATCGGGATCGTGAAGCCGCCACTGTCACGAAATGTGTGAATCAATTCTTCGAAGCGGCGGAATTGTTCGCGGTCACGGTCGGCCAGCCCGATTGCGGGCTCGATTCCCTGTTGCCAGCGACCGTAGAGAAACAGCCTTTCCTGGGGCGCGAAGCACAGATATCGTTCATCCCATTCCCCGCTCCTGAGAACACCCAATTCCTCGAACAGTTCACGCACATAAGCCGCTTTCGGTCCGGGCACTGGTACGTAGTGAGCCGCCCATGGAAACGCCGTGATCTCGTTCTGCCCCCACCGCGAATTGCCCCCGGGCTGGTCATTCATCTCGAGAACAATGAAGTCGGTGAACCCGCGCTTGTGAAGTCGCCAGGCCGCGCTCAAACCAGCGATGCCGCCCCCGACGATCACCACGGAGTGCTTCTCAAGCTTGCGAACCTCGGGGAACGTGCTTCGATCGCGAAGCTGGTGGCCCAGCTGGAAGGAGTCGTTCACAAAGCTGCCGGTGATGGGGCGGTCGCCCTTGACCGATAACCCCACCAGCGCCGCGCTGCCAGCCTGCAGAAACTTGCGGCGCGAAACTCTCAATGGCTGATGTCCTTCCAGTCCTGATCGTAGGCCCGCACCAGGACCTGGTCATTGAGCCGGTTGGGGGGCATTGACATGGGAGACATGTCGGGCGGGAACTGAAACATCGACGGGAGGCCGTCCAGGCCGACGAATCGCAATCCGGCGGGCACGGACGTGGGCGGCACGTACTCGTGCCCGGACGCGATCACGAAACCCCACTCGCCGAAAGACGGCACGTACACATGATAAGGACAGGTTTTAAGCCCGGCCCGTTTGAGGGTCTCGACGATGCACCAGTATGAGTCCCGCGAAAACATGGGCGACGTGCTCTGTACGACCATCAGACCTTGCGCGCTGAGATGGCGCGCAGCGGCCCTGTAGAACGCGGTCGTGTACAGCTTGCCGAGCGAGTAGTTCGTGGGATCCGGAAAGTCGATGACAATGAAATCGAAGCTGTCGGCATTCGAATCGACCCAGGGAAACGCATCGGCGTTGATGATGCGCACCTTGGGAGACTGGAATGATTGTTGATTGAGCCTGGTCAGCATCGGATGGGTCGCGAACAGACGCGTCATCTCGGGATCGAGGTCGACCAGCGTGACGCTCTCCACCTGCGGATACCTCAGAATCTCGCGCACCGCCAGGCCGTCCCCGCCACCCAAAACCAGCACACGCCGGGGTGCCGGAACCGCCGCCAGCCCGGGATGAATCAGGGCCTCGTGGTAGCGGTATTCATCCCGCGAACTGAACTGGAGATGACTGTTCAGGAAGAGCCGGATGTCATCTTTGAAGCGGGTCAATACGATGTGCTGATACCTTGTATCGCGCGCAAAGATGATTTCATCCGCATAGATGTTGTCCTCAGCCGCCGTCGTGATGCGCCTGGCCTGGGCAAGGCCCAGGGCCAGCGCACACATCACCAGCGCACATAGAACCCGCAGACCCCGCACGGAAGGCAACTGCTTTGCAAAAAGAAACGTGCTCCAGAGTGCCACGGCCACGTTGACCAACCCGAACAGCATCGCCGACCGGACCAGCCCGAGGTGGGGGACCAGCAGAACCGGAAACAGCAGCGACGCTCCCAGCGCCCCCAGATAATCAAAGGTCAGTACATGCGCCACCACATCGCGGAACTGATACCGCTCGCGCACAATGCGCATCAGGATCGGGATCTCAAGCCCCACCAGCATCCCGATCACCATCACGACGGCATACAGGATGATCTGGAAGCCTTGGGAGTATGCGAACGCCAGGAACAGCAGCGCCGACGAGAAACCGCCGATCAGTCCGAGCATCAGCTCAATCCACACGAAGCGATAGGCGAGCCCCCGGCTGAGGTAGCGCGACAGGGCGCTCCCGATCCCCATCGCGAAGAGGTAGCAGCCGATGATGGTGGAAAACTGCAGGACGCTGTCGCCCAGCAGATAGCTGGCCAGCGTACCGGCGACGAGCTCGTAGATCAGGCCGCAGGCTGCGATCAGCAGCACCGAAATGAACAGAAGGATTCCCACGAGTCTAGTGAACGGCCGCGGCAATAATCATCGAGATGCCGATCGACATGGCGCCCACCAGGATGGCGAGCGCCGTGTTGTGCTCCTGCACGATCTCTTTCCACAAGTGATAGGGAGTGAGCTTGTCCATCACCACGAAGGCCACGGTGAACACGACAATGCCCAGAAAAGCGAATACCACCGCGTTGACGACACTGCTCAGCAGCGTAGGACTCATTTCATTTGCCTCCCGTGTAGTGGTGATAGGAGCTGTAAACCGAGCGGTAGGACCCGGGATTGTCGCGCACCGACCGCGGCACATTCTTCACCTGGTTGACCGTCGCCAGGCTCCAGCCGCGATACTGTGCTGTACCGAGCCCGAGCATCACGATGACGCCGTAGACCGCATAAAGAGATCGAATCATTCGTTGTCTCCCGAGCCGACCGGCGGATGGTCGCTCTCGGCCCAGCGCATGTGCTCGAAACTCAGCGACCTCCAGGTGAGCAAGATTGCCGGCAGCAACAACGCCAGCAGCGCAATGCCATAGAAGCTGTACTGCGGAACGTCACGCTTTACGGTCACTGAATAGTACGTGGCTCCGTATCCCGGATCGCCCTCCGGCTCCACCCGCAAATAGTAGCGGCCCGCAGGCACGCTCGGCACCGCCACCGAATCGTTCTGTCCGCCTTCGGACCACGAGCCGTCCGAATCATAGCCGTGGTAGTAGCTGACCTCACGCCCGAAATCAAAAGCCTGACCGGTGTCTTCATTGATCAGCGCATAGTTCAGGTAAATCCAGCGATTGTTCAGGTCGGTGCTGGTCGTGACTTCGACATTGGAGGTGTGTCCCTTCAGCTCAAAATCGTCGGTGACAAACGACGATTCAGCGCGCTGGTTCGAGTCGAATTTGTAATCCCCGGTAAAAACCTTCTCGTTCCGAGCCAGGGTGTCGCAGCCGATCATCATGACCACAAGCAGCAGCAGAAACACGGCGAACGCCACCCAGATGTTCTTGGTATCAGCGCTCAGCGGAGACGGCTGATTTTCATACACGCCGACGGCTTCCGGGGCATCTCCGGGAAGGTGAAAGGCCTTCCAGATCTCCTTCCCGGACATGTACTCGCCCATCGACCAGCTGACTTCCTGTCCGGTCTGCTCGCTCGAGACAACGCGCGGTGGGGAGACATAGTCGGTGACCACCGCCGACTCTCCGACGCGCACCTGCCACGGAAACTCGCCCAGGACAAAACTGGTTTCCGCTTTCGCGGTCTGGAAGTGCCTGTAGGTCTCGCCCAGGTAGCGGACGGTCGGCGGGCTGGATGCGTGGACCTCGGGCAGCGCCTTCAAAACGCTGACGTCGTTCCAGTGGCCGTTGTATTCGCTGAGATAGCGGAAGCCTTTATAGGGATTGAACAGCACGTACTCGTGCCAGCTGTAGGCAATGCCGTCGACCTGAATTGTGCGCCGCTCCAAACCGATGACCTCATAGTCGGTGCCTCGAATCTTGCCGCGCGTGCCCAGAGGAATCAGCGGCCGGCATTCATCGGTAGCAACCTTGAATTGCTGCAGGATCTGGAGGTTCGGATCCGTTGCGTCCAGGATGGAGTGACAACTATCGCAGACGATTGTGACCGCGTTGCCGAACGTGCGGAGGGTGAGTGCGGCGCCGCAACCCGGGCAATTGAGCGCCTTGACTTGAGGCTTTCCGGGAGGAGTCGGGCCGCTAGCACTCATGACCATCCCTCAAACGCGCGCAGATTCCTGAGAGCAAGATCCTCGAATTCGACCATCTGCCCGAGATACAGCACGGGCTTCTGGTCGCTGTAGTCGATGGTTGCGAACTTGCCGGTCTCAGACCGCAGGTCCACAAAAGCCACATCCTTCTTGTCCCAGTACTGAAACGGCAATTCTCCCTGGACTCCGCGGTAGTGGGCCGTGGTCAGCGTGCTGACGTCATAGCGCTGGTTATCCCAGACAAAGCTCTGCCCGACATGGCACTGACCGGGCTCGGGCAGTTTCCGACCTGGCGCTGCAAACGAAACGGCGTACTCATCCTGGGCGTCGGACAGCCATCCGCTGGTCCCATCGTTCAACATCAGGTGCCACTCGTTCCAACTGCCCAGCTCATGCTCGTATACGATCCGGCCAATCGCGACGAAGCCTTTGTGGTTGTAGGCGCCCTCGGTGCCGATCTGGATGGGAGAACTATCCGGCGGGAGGTCGGCTACTTGCCCGACCTTTTGAAGATCGACATCGGTGCGAACCAGGATCGACTTGCAGTATTCACATACCGTCTGCACGCTGCTTGACCAGCGAAACACAATCCTGGCGCCGCAGTTGGGGCACGTACCGGCGGGCTGAGTCATCGGGCCTGGCTCCCAGCCGACACGTCCTCATCCAGGGCATCGGGGTGGCCCTGGGAGGATTCTCCGAAAGAAACGTAGGGACGAAGAACCTGCCGAACCGTGACCGAGGTCGCGGCGAACATACCCTTGAGCTGCGCCTCAAAATCCCACTCCTTGCGCGGGACGCAACAGAAAAGATTCAGGCACAGCGATTGAAACTCGGGGAAGGTGTGGCAGGCCAGATGGGACTCGGCGAGCAGGCAGAGTCCGGTGAGCCCCCCGGTCTCGGGAAACTGATGCCAGTTGGTTTCGCCGACCGGCCGCAGTTGCAAGTCGTGGATGATCCGCCCGAAGAGCGCGCGCAGGATCGTCGGGTCGCTGAGCGACTGCGGGGCACACCCGTGAGCCTCGACGATCCACTCGATGCCATTCATTCCGGGATATTCGCTACGGCTGAGCCTGACCGCAGTCCGGGCAAAACTTGCTGACTTTCGGAATGGATTTTCCGCAATTCAGGCAGAACTTGGCTTCCGTACCCACGGCGGCGCCCGCGACGGGCGCACCGCTTTCGGGCGCACCGGCCGAGCTTCCCTTCTTGAGGGCATCCATCATGGCCTGGCCCATGGCGATTCCAGCGCCGAGCCCTGCGCCGACTCCCGCCGCTCCGCCGCCTTGGTTTGCGGCAGCCACTGGAATCGATTGCGCCACCTCGTACTGGGTATACCGGCCCATGTCCCCGACCATATTCATGCCAATGCGCTGGTCGAGAATCTTCTGCAGTTCATCCGGGAGAGACAGGTTCTCCACCACGAAACTGTCCAAGGTGAGACCCAGTTCGGTAAATGCCGGCTTCATCTGCCCCGCAATTTTCTCCGACAGCGCGACCTGATTGGCCGCCAGGTCGAGGAAGGGCAGCTGGCTGCCGGCAAACGTATCGGTGATCCGCCCCACGATCGTGTTGCGCAGCTGGCCCTCAAGGTCAGCGACGTGATACGCAGCGCGCGTGCCACTCACCTTGGTGTAGAAGATTTTCGGGTCCGCGAGATGGTAGGTGTAGATCCCGAACGCCCGCAGACGCACCGCACCAAATTCCTTGTCACGAATCGTAATCGGATTCTGCGTGCCCCAGTGCTGGTTGGTCTGCAGCCGCGTCAGAAAGAAATATACGTCCGACTTGAACGGAGACTGGAAGGCCTTATCCCAATTCATGAGGTAGGTCAGGATCGGAAGCGTCTGGGTGTTGAGCGTGTATAATCCGGGACCGAAGACGTCGGCCACCCGGCCTTCGTTCACGAACACGGCCATTTGCGAATCGCGAACGGTGAGTTTGCCTCCATTCTGAATCTCGCGATCCTGCATCGGATATCGGTAGGCCAGGATGCCGTCCTCAGGTTCGACCCAATCGATGACATCAATAAACTGTTTCGCCAGAAAATCACGCAGACTCATAACGGAGGTTCTCGCTTCCCGATCGGCAGCCGATCGCCGGCCCCGAAAGCACCCGCTAAATTCGGGATGCTACGGTGCTACTGAGCCGCTGTCAATGCCATGTTTTGCGGTATGTATTGCAGATTGTGAACCGGCTGGGGCGAATTGCACCGTGGAAGCAACGCCGTCCCGCAGGGAACTCCAGGCTTGCGAACGCTATCGGGAGAGGGTGCGTTATCGCGTGCTGGCAGAGATCAGACGCGTACCCTGGGCGTTCCCAGTTCCAGATAAGTGCTGGTCGAGACCGAGTTCTCTTCCTTCAGTGCCCCGTCCACCTCCGGCTCCGCCGATCGTTCGCGCCAGAAGGCGTAGATCGCGGGATAGACCAGCAACTCCAGGAGGAAGGAAGTAACAATGCCGCCCACCATCGGCGCGGCGATGCGTTTCATGATTTCCGATCCGGTTCCGGTGGACCAGAGGATGGGAATCAGTCCGACGCTCATGGTCGCAAACGTCATGAACTTCGGACGTAACCGCTTGGCCGCACCCTCGACGATCGCTTCATACAATTGGGTGCGCGTGAGCCGGGCGTGTTCCCGCAAGGCTTTCTCATAGGCCAGGTCGAGATAGAGCAACATGAAGACGCCGGTCTCGGCATCGATACCGAGCAGCGCGATGATGCCCACCCACACGGCGATGCTCATGTTGTAGCCAAGCAGGTAGACCATCCAAAGCGCTCCCACGGCCGAGAAGGGCACGGCGAGCGTGATGATGGCTGTCTTCGCCATGGATCGGGTATTCGAATACAGAAGGAACAGGATGATTGCCACCGTGATCGGAACCACCAGCATCAGTCGCTGGCGCACGCGCTCGGCCGACTCATACTGTCCGCTCCACAGAACCGAATATCCTGCAGGGAGCTGGAGTTTTCTCAGCAGGACTTCCCTGGCATCGGTTACGTAATCTCCGGGCGCACGTCCCGCGACATCCACGAACACGTAGCCGGTGAGGAGTCCGTCTTCATTACGGATCATGGACGGGCCATTGAGCATGCGGATCGTGGCCAGCTCGGAAATCGGAATCTGCCGGTCGCCGCTCACCGGCACCAGAACCCTGCCGAGGGCTTCGAGGTCCGATCGAAAGTCGCGCTTGTACCGGACGTTGATCGGGTAGCGCTCCCGGCCCTCGACGGTCGTGCTGACGTTGTCCCCGCCGACTGCCGTGGAGAGCGCGTTCTGGGCGTCTTCGACGGAAAGGCCGAAGCTGGCGAGTGCCTTGCGGTCCCAGGTCACATCCAGAAAATAACCGTCTCCGGTGCGCTCGGCGAACACACTGCGCGTTCCCCGCACCCCCCGCAGCACGTTCTCCACCCGCCGTCCAACTTCCTGGATCTGATTGACGTCCCCGCCCTGAATCTTGAGTCCCACCGGCGTGCGGATCCCGGTGGTTAACATCTCGATGCGGCCGCGAATCGGCATGGTCCAGTAATTTGAGAGCCCGGGAATCTTGAGGGCCTGATTCATTTCCGCGATCAGTTCCTGCTGGGAAATGTGATCCGAGGTAACGTGACGCAGCACCGGGAGCAGGAACTTCGGCGCCCACGCTGAATACCAGACCTGGGTCTGGCGCCATTCCGACTGCGGCTTTAGCACGATTACGGTTTCGAGCATCGACAGCGGCGCCGGATCGGTCGCACTGTCGGTGCGCCCGGTTTTTCCCAGGACGTGATCCACTTCCGGAAAACTTTTCAGAATGCCGTCGGTCACCTGGAGCAGCCTTTGACTCTCTCCGATGGAGATGCCGGGCATGGTGGTGGGCATATACAGGAGAGACCCTTCGTCGAGCGGTGGCATGAACTCGGAACCCAGCCGCCAGAACAAAGGAATCGTCAAAACCACCAGGGCCAGGGCCCCGGCGATCACTTGCGCCTTCCACCGCAGGGTCCAACGAACCACCGGATCATACAGTCGCATCAGTCGACCGGTGATGGGATGCTTTTCTTCCGGACGGATCTTGCCGCCAACGAGCGCCGCAATCCATCCCCGGATGCGGCCTCTCTCGGGCGAAAAAGCGCGCGGCTTGCGCACCAGGAGCAAGCGCAACGCCGGATCGAGCGTCAGCGCGAGCACGGCCGCAACCAGCATGGCGAAGTTCTTGGTATAGGCAAGCGGCCGGAACAGCTTTCCTTCCTGACCTTCCAGAACGAGAACCGGCAGGAAGGCTACCGCGATCACCAGCAGGGCGAAAAACGTCGGTCCGGCCACTTCCTTCACCGCCTCAAGAATGACTTCGTCGTACTTGAACGGCTGCCCCGAGCGTTCGTAGATCTCCAGCTTCTTGTGGGTTTGCTCGACCACTACGATGGCTGCGTCGACCAATTCCCCGCAGGCGATGGCGAGCCCCGCCAGCGACATGATGTTGATGCTGACGCCCGCGTATTGCAGCGGAATAAAGGTGAGCAGGATGGCGACCGGAATCGTCACCACCGGGATGACGGCGCTCGGGAAATGCCAGAGGAAGATCAGAATAATGATGACAACCGTAAGGATGACTTCGATGAGCGTCGAGCGCGCGTTAGAAATCGAGCGCCGGATCAGTTGCGAGCGATCATACACCGGGACCACCTGCACGCCAGCCGGCATGCCAGGCTCGATTTCCTTCAATCGGGCCTTCACCCGATCGATGACTTCGAGCGCGTTGCTGCCCTGGCGCATGATCACGATGCCGGAGACGACTTCTCCGGTGCCGTCCAGATCCGCGGCACCCCGCCGGATATCGGGACCGAGCACCACTTCACCAACGTCCTTGATGCGAATCGGGGTTCCGCGCTCGTTCGAAAGAACGATGTCTTCGATGTCCGCGAGCGACTTCACGTACCCGCGGCCGCGTATCATGTACTCGGCGCCGCCGAATTCCAGTAGCCTCGCCCCGGTCTCGCTGTTGCCTCCGCGGACCGCATCGGCGACCCGCGAAATCGGAATCCCGTAAGAACGCAGGCGGTTGGGATCGACGTTGATCTGGTACTGCTGGGTGAATCCCCCGAGCGAAGCAACCTCGGCCACGCCGGGAATCGCTTTGAGATAGTACTTGAGGTACCAGTCCTGGTAGGAACGAAGCTCGGCCAGGCTGTGCTTTCCAGACTCGTCTTTCAGCACATATTGAAATACCCAGCCGAGGCCGGTGGCGTCGGGACCAATTTCGGTCTTGACCCCCTGCGGCAGCCGCGCCGTAACGCCCGACAGGTATTCAAGGGTTCGGGAGCGCGCCCAGTAAATATCGGTGCCTTCCTCGAAGACGACGTAGACGTAGGAAAAACCGAAATCCGAGATGCCCCGAACGGTGTGCACCTTGGGGGCTCCGGTCATCGCAGAGATGATCGGATAGGTGACTTGGTCTTCCATGATGTCCGGACTGCGATCCCAGCGGGAAAGAATGATGACCTGGGTCTCGCTCAAGTCGGGGGTAGCGTCGAGCGGCAGCTGCATCATCGACCAGGCCCCCCAGAGGCAGGCGGCTGCGACGAAAGCAAAGATCAGGAACTTGTTTCGGACCGAGAACGCGATGACCCGGTTAATCATCGTGACGCCTCGATCCCGCATTCGCGTCACTCCTTAGCCTGTCCTCCAGATACTTCGCCGGATCTGCCCGGAACTTGTCATGGCACTTATCCGAACAGAAAACCAGGGTCTCTCCGCGATAGGTCTCGCTGTGGCCGCTGGCGACCGCTTTGCTCCGGTCCAGGGCCATTCCACAAACCGGATCGTGCATGGTTGCTGGATCCTGGCTCATGCTGGCATGCTGTGCCGCGGCCTTGTCGCGTTCGACCGGAGTGTCGTGCTTCTGGTTCACACTCTGCAAACTGCCCGGCTTCATCCGGCTCTCTGAATCGATCAGGAAATTACCGGAGGTGACCACGCGATCGCCTTCCGCCAGTCCGCGCTTCACACTCACCCGGTCGCCGAACGCCGCACCGAGTTCGATCGGCCGAGGTTCGAACACGCTGTCGCTGGTCTCGACATACACCAGCTTTTGCATGCCGGTATCGAGAACCGCCGCCGTCGGAACGGAGATGCCCGCCGGTGCGGGCGTGCGAAATTCAACATCCACGAACATGTCGGGCCGGAGCACCATGCCCGGATTGTCTGCTTCCAGGCGCAATTTCAGCGTGCGCGAGCCGGAATCGAAGAGCGGGGGAACGTCGCTCACTTTTGCGGATACTGTTTTTGACAATTCGCGGACGTGCACCAGGGCCCTCATGCCAGGACGAAGCAGCTGCGCCTGGTCGGCATACAGGTCGGCAAGGATCCAGACGCTCTGCAGATCGGCGACCCGATAGAGTTCGGCCCCCTTCTCGAATCGCTGAGCCGGGGAAATATTGCGCACGAGCACGATGCCATCGACCGGCGCGACGACCGTGATGTCACCGGTGACCTTCCGCGTTTTCCCCAAATCCCGAATCTGGGTTTCGCTCATGCCCAGGGTGCGGAGCTGCTCCTCGTTGATGCGAATGCTCGAGTCGCTGATACGATTCGGGTCTTCGGCTTCACGGACGCTTTTCAGCCGATCGATACTGGCGAGCGAACCCAGATAGGCCTGCTCGGCGTTTCGGAACTCACGGCTGTAGAACGTCGCCAGCAGCTGGTCCTTTTTGACCACGGTCCCGGCGGGATTGTCCTGCAGCGATTGAATCCAACCGTCGGTGCCCGCCATCAGCTTGTAGACCAGATTCTCGTTGGCAGTCACCCGTCCGGTGGTGCGCACCAGGCGCGATCCGGAATTTTTCGCCGCGGCTTCCACCCGCACGCCAATGAGTTGCTGCTTCTCCGGGGTGATGGAGACCGCTCCTGCCGGCAGTTGCAGTTTCGAGGCCAGGTCCTCGCCTTCGTAGACCGGTTCGAGCGCCATTCCACAATCCGGCGCAATTCCCGGCTTGTCGGACTTGTAGGCCGGATGCATCGGGTCGACGTAATAGAGGATTCGCTTCGCGGTGGGCTGGTTGGGTTGGGCGGATTTGCCGCTATAGCGACCCGTGACGAAGGCGGCCAGGGCGATGACGAGTAAGGAACCGACGGCAGCCGGCTTGTTCATGATCTGTACCCCACACAACAACTGCGAGACTCCCGTGCGGAAATCACCGTTTGGAAGTGTATTTCGCGTCCTGGATACTTAACCCTGCACCGAACCGCGCAACCGAATGAGGGGAATCATTTGATTATGCGTTGCGTGCTCCGGGGGAGCGGGACCAGCACGGGATGCGGCGAAGGTTCCCACGCCTGTTCAGAATGCAACCAGGGAGGTGCCGACGTGGGCACCTCCCCGGCTTCAATCTCCTACTTTATTTTTGCCTTGGTGAACAACGCGTCGTCCAGCTTGGGATTTATCGACACAGTCTCAATCAGCATCTTGTGCGTATCCCGGTAGCCGTCGACCGCCGTCTCAAGGACGTAGGGAACCGTCACGCCTTGAACCGTCTTGAAGTCGCGTTGATAAATGAACGTATTGCGCATCTTGCCGTCCATGCGGCGCGGACTTCCAGAGACTTTCACGTCCAGGAAGGACTGGGCATCGACCCACACATAGACCACCTGGCCGTTTTTCTGGGTGACTTTGAGCTTGTACGCGTCGTGATCTTCGACCTTCTCGACGCCCTCCGACTCCACCTTGGAACCCTGGGCAGCATAGTCGAGGAGATATCCATCGAGGTCCGACTTTTCCGACTCTGCCTTCATCTGTTCGGGCGTGAACGGTTCCACGTCTTCTCGATTCAGATAGGGGCGGTACATCCATCCGCTGGAGCCGTCATACACCTGCACGGCGGTTTTTCCGGCAAACTCGATCTCAACTCGCGACTTGTGACCGCGCTTGGCTTCCATCAGGAACGGCAACTGAACCTGCTTAGCAGACTCGCTGTCGCTCGAGGCGAGATCTGCGTGTTCCATTCTGCTGCCGGGCGCCTTCTTGCCGAGCGCAATCGAGCGGCTTCTCGCCGCCGAGTCGCCGCTTCCAGCGTCCATCTTGCCTTTCCACGACATGGTCTGGACCGATTTCCAAGCCTGCAGCCCGCCACGGGCGGCTACGTTTTTTTCCACGACCTGCGTGGCAGTCAGTTTGGGAGCCGCCGTCTGTGAGTTAGCGGCCAGGGGGACAAAGAGAGAGAAAACAAAGCAGGACAGCAAGATTTTGCGCAACATCGATTGGATCGCTCCTCTGAGGTTTCGGGGGAGGAGGATAGCCGAGACGGTCATTCTACCACGAGTCCGTCAACCCGCACCTTGCCAATTACAACGTCAACATGACTACCTGTTTTCAACAACTTCCCGGGATTCGCGAATACCATCCAATAGACTCTCCCGTCCTGTGGCGGGGCCGTCTGACGCAGCTTTCCCACCTTCTCCATTTCCGGAATAAACAGCCTGGTCCCGGTCGCATCGTCCACCAAACAGGGGATGGCTTTCTGGTCATTAAAGGCCTTGGCCTTGCCGGCATCCAGGACTTTGTATGAAAAGCGCACCATGTATCCGGACGAAACTAGTTTTACTCCGACGATGTCGACGCCCCAGTTCCGCTTGTAGAGATTTCCCTGCCTTGCATGCCAGGCCGCAGCAGACTCGGTGGAGGGCGGAACTGCTGGCTTCGGAGCGCTCCCTGGAACCGGTGACGCAGGCGGTGCGCCCGGCTGCGACCCGATCGCGGTTACAGGCGCCGAGTTCCGGGCCGAGACCTCCGAGCCCTGCTGAGTCCGCTCCCTTGCTGCACAGAAAGAGATGCTGCTCGCGAGCAAACCCGCGAGCAGCATTGCTTTAAATCGCGTGCCCTGATTCGACATCGTCTTACTCCACTCCTACGGCCGCGTTCCCGTAAGCGACACCGACTGCGGCGAAGACGTATCCGCATCGGTGATGTTCATGGTACCGGTCGTGGTTCCGTTGCCCGCCGACGTGAACTGGACGCTGATCGTGCACGTGCTGGGGAAAACACCCGGGACCACAGCCGCAGGCAGCATGCCGCCCGCCGTACAGGTGCCCCCGGTCACGGTGAAGCTCCCGGATCCAGTAGCCCCGCTGAAGACCGCCAGTGGATTCCCGAGAGCCACCGAGGTACTCCCGTAGTTCCGGACGGTGACCGTCTTTGTCCGGTTGCTGCCGTTGGCCGGCGTGTAGGAGAAGCTCGGCGCGCTGGCCGCCAGATTCACCTGGTAGACGGTTGCGCTCAGGTTCACGGGCGAGCTGGCGACGATGCTGCTGCCAGCCGTCACGCTCATGGTTGTCGTCTGTACGCCCCAGGTGAGGATGGCTTGAGCCGAGAAGCGCACCACGATCGTGCACGTCGTCCCTGCTGCCAGCGTCGTACCGCAAGTTCCACCGTTCCGGAAGAACCCGCCCAGAAGCGAACCGTTCAGTCCGCTCACCGAGATGCCATTCGCGGACGCGGTTCCCTGCGTGTTGTCCAGAGTGAACGTCACGTTGTTGCCATTGGGATTCGAGATCACCCGCGTGGCCGGGAAAACGGCCGGGCTCGGAGGTACGGTCGCTGTCCCGGCATACAGGACCAGCTTTGCCGTTCCGGCAACTCCGACCTCATCTGCGCCGATGTCGTAGCCGGCTCCGATCGGACGACTCTGTCCGTCGAAGTCATGGTTGGAAGCGCCGGTCGCCGTCCCTTGATCGACGGCGACGTTGCTCGCCACCGCCGCCAGGTGATAGTCACCCAGCGCGGGTAGAACGCTACCCGCCGCCGAGTAGGCCGACGAATCGCTCAGCGAAAGCGGACCGTAGCGCACGTCGATCCAGTTCCCGCCTTCATCCTCGGTAGCCGCGGCCTGCATGGTGAATTGCCGCAGCGGAACCAGCGGACCGGTACCCGCATCCGGCGTTCCAGGATTGGAGCGCGGACCGTTGCAGTATTGCTTCGCCAACATGCTGGTGGTTCCAACCTTGTTGGTGGTTGCGTACTGGCCGGCGCCGATCAGATTCGAGCTGCTCAGTACCGAGTAGGTCGGATTGAGCTGGGAGCCATTCTGGTGGGTGGTCGGGTCGGGGTCATTGACCAGACCGAGATCCCAGTAGGTCGCCCCACCCGGGCAGCTATAGCGGCTGGTACTCGGAGCCAGTTCGGCCGTTGTGAACGCCGGATAGAGATGGGTTGCGGCCGCCACCGTCCCACTGGTCTGCTGATCGGCCGAGAAATAGAACGAACGGTTCTGGAAAATGATGTTGTCGGTCAGCGTCGGGTTTGAAAAGCGCGTGTTCGCAACCCCTGCGAGCGCGGGAGAGTGAGGTTCCGAACTGATGCCGGCGGGTTGAGGTCTCGAAGTCCGGGTGGCGCTGGCCGGAAACGCTGCTCCTGCTGTCGCCGTGCTGTCGTTTGAAACGATCGTGTTGTTGATGATCGAGCTGTTGGTGGTGTCCATCACCGAGATACCGCCACCGGCAAGGCCAGCGACGTTGTTCACGATCATGTTGTTGGTCAGCGACACCTGCCAAAGGCCGTTGCGGTGTCCGGCTCCGATATCGGCGCCGTTGACCTGTTGCAGGCGAACGCCGCCGCCGTTGCCACCCTGCGCATGGTTGCCCAGGATCAGGTTGGAGTCGACGAAGAGGTTGCCCGTGCCGATGGTCAAGCCGCCAAGAGTCGACGGCTCCCCTTCAACCACCAGACCGCCACCGTTGGTCGTCGAGCTCTGGTTGAAGCTCTGGTTGAACAGGATCTGGTTGCTGGTGATCTGACCGTTCTGGCTGAATCCGATGTGACCCAGGCCTCCGCCGTCGCCCTGGCTGAAGTTGCCGCAGATGAAGTTGTAGTTGACCTTGTAGTTGTCGGTTCCGGAGCAAATCGACAGGCCGCCACCGCCGCCGGCGAGGCCATTGTTGGCTTCGACCGTGCCGTTGTTGGTGATTTTGTTGTGGTGAATGTTCACGTTCGTGTCGTAACCCAGACCCACGTAGTTGGCGCCCACACCCTGAGGCAACCTCTGTCCTTCGAGGTATGGCTGGCCGATCCGGACGCCACCGGAGAACGCTCCGGCATTGCCGTAGATTCGGTTGTTGGCGATTTCGAGGTTATGCGCCCAGCCGTTCGCATAGATACCGCCACCGGCATCGCCACCGGTGATGCTGATGCCGTCAATGCGCGACGGAGCACACAGGAAGTTGCTCTGGCTGCCGGGGACGTTGGTGCCGCAAGCCGACCTGGGCAGGTTCTTGGCCAGCACGGTGACGCCGGCGCCTTCTTCGGTGCCTAGAACCGAAGGTTCGAGGAGAATGACGCCTCCGGTGATCTCCTGTCCTGGCAACACATCGGCAGCGTTCAACTGGTTTGCCGGACATCCTGCGAGCGGGGCGTTCTGGGCCGTCAGCGTATTGCCCTGCACATCCAGACCGAACAGGCAGTTGATCCGAGGACGCCACAAGTCCAGCTTCTGGGTCGGGTACTTGGCGGCGTTGATGATGGTCGATGCCGCACCCACGCCTTGCAGGCGCACTGGCTTCCACATGATCACCAGTTCCGGATACGTCCCCGGTCCCAGCATGATGAGCTCGCCCGGATTCGCAGCGTCGATGGCATCCTGAATCGGATGCTGCAGCCCGGTCGAGGTTGAGGTCGACAGGGAGGGCGCTGTCACCCTGGTCGGCGCCGGGCCACCCACGGTGATGGTCACGGTGTCGATCGATTTCACCCCGGCCGCGTTCTGAATCTGCAGTTCACCGGTCGCTGCGCCTGCCGGCACAGTTCCGGTGATCTTCAGGTCGCCCCACACGACGTTCGTCAGAGGCAGGCCTTCGATGCTGACTGTGCCGGCGGTGTTCCCGAAGCCGTAGTGCCGAGTGATCTGCTTCTGACCCGCCAGCGTACTGGCGCTGGCGAACGGACCGATGTAGGCATTGTTCGGCACCGCGACGTCACCCAACGCCGTGATCGTCAGGGTACTGCCAGCGCCGCTCACATACGGTCCGACTCCGTCACCATCGACTTCTGCGATGGCCGGGGTCGCGTCCGGATAAGCGCAGTCCACCGGGTTGTAGCCCGCCGCGAACGCTGCCACGGGCAGAACCGGCGTGTCCAGGTAGTCGGTCCGGCCCGGCATGAACGGGTTGGTGTAGCAGAAGTTGCTGTAGCTCGGGTTGTAGTTCGGATCGTTGATCCTCTGGCCGGGATGCGCGGGATCAGGAATCGGTCCCGGATCGTTCATGCAGGTGATCATCATGTTCGGCGCGAACCCGGTCGGGTTGGGCGGATTGACCTCCCAGCTCGAGAAGACCAACCCGTTGAACATGCCGTACTGGTCGGTGTAGGTACGGGAGATTTCGATTCCGTTGAAGTCGCGGATCGAAACCGGCACGAACGGCACCGAGAACTTCTCGCCAAAGTCCGGAGCCGCGATGTTGAACTCCGAGGACGCGTCATCGAGCACCATGCCGGTGTAGTGGCTGGCGATCTGGGTGGGCGTGAAGATATAAAAGCTCGCGTTGGCCTGTGCCTGCGGCTGCAGAGTGACCTCTTTGCGGTCACACAGCGCACGCGTGGCCCCTGCGAACGGCGCCACCTGACCCGAACCCGGGAACAAGCTGAGGTAATCCGGAACGACGCGTGCCTGTCCGACGCACGGCGGAAACGGCACCGTCGTGTCGTTGGAGTGTCCCAGGTCGGTGGTTGGGTTGTTCTGGATTCCGTTGGCATTGGGAGGGTTGTTCGGGTTCGCGTTGCCGAGCGTCGCCTGGTCGGGCAGGATGAACACATTGCCCAGGCCAGAGAACTGCTGCTGCACCGGAGCGATGTAGGCATCGCCGATCAGGATGTTCTTGTCCTCTTCCTTCACCAGCTCGTAGCCCGCGGGCACCACGACTTCGACCACATACTTTCCGGCAGGAAGTGGCGTCACTCCGTCCGGCATGGTCTTGAACAGGTAGCGTCCGTCATAGACCGCCGGCTGGGCCTGGTTCCAGTTATGGAAGCCGTCATAACAGGTGAACTGTGCCTGCGGCGTCAGGTTGTAGAAAGCATAGGGATCGTGGGTCGCATCGAAGTTTGGACCGCCGGGCAGCTGACCCGGGCAGGACATGTTCACGGTCATTCCGTTGGCGTCGACTCTGGTCCAGTCATCCCAGCCGCTGGTCTGGGTCGACTCGACAAAATTCAACAGGGTGCTGCCGTCGGCACCGGTCGTCTCCTGGTAGAGGTTCACGGCGACGTTTGGCACGCCCGGCGCCCACACGTTCTGAATCAGAAGCATCGGATCGTCGAAGGGACGGGTTGAGGCATACACCACCATGCCCAGGATGCCGCCGGTCTCATTGGGAGCGTAGGCAGTCTTGCCCCAATCAAGTGACAGCGTCTGGCTGATGAAGCTCTGCACGCCGTAGCTCAGCGATCCCGGGATGTCATTGCGGATCGACGACTCACCGGTCGGATAGTGCGAGGTCAGCACGCCCGGGTAGTTCGGATCGCTGGCCACGTCACCACCACCGTCGACCGCAATATGAACCGCCGAAGACTTGTAGCGAGTGGTGTCGGACTCAACCACGTACCAGTTGAACAGCGGGAATAGTTCATCGAAGGACGCGTGGCCGCTTGAATCGGTGAACAGGGTGTTCGAGATGCTGCCGTCACGGAAGCGGACGGTCATCGGGATCTCCGAGATGCCGGGATTTGCCGGGCCCAGGTTGATCCAGGTAACGGTGCCGTCGGTGGTGGTTGCGTTGGCCGCGGTCTGCCATGCGGGCTGGGCTGTGCCAGTTGTGCCCGCGGTCTGCACCTGCTGGAGGTTGCTGCTGCTGTCGAGTACCGTGTTTCCAAGCGCGAACGCGGTCGAGGCTGCCCAACTTCTGTTCGGACCGGCGAGGTGCGATCCATTCTGGTCCAGGAATGCGCTGGTCTCAATTCGCGTAAACCAGCTGAACACAGGAATCGTCCCCATGTTGACCGAGGTCGCCTGGGTCGTCGGGTCGGGCACGGTCACGCTGGTGTAGTTGATGATCTGATCGAGCCACTGGTCCCAAACCACGACCTGGTAAGTTCCGTCCGGAATTCCGGAGAATGAGAAATTTCCGTTGGAATCGCATTGGGCGAATGCGATGTTGTCGCTGGAACCGTTGCCCGAGTTCAGGCCCGCATAGCAGGTCGTCTGCGAAAGCGTGTCGCGCGATTTGCTGTCGTAGAGCACCATGCTCGACGGACGCGACATGTGCAGCATCGAGACCTGTCCCTGAATACTGTCCCGACATCCGGCTGCGCGGCTGCCGAAGCACAGGCTGCCCCGGACCTTGGGATCGATTTTTGCGTTCAGGTGCGCCGGATTCACAAAGCCAATGAAGGAGTGGAACCCGGGAGGTCCGAATTCCTGGAAGTATGCCGGCTCGCCCGCCTTGGTGAAAGCGTCCTGAGCGCGGGTTCCTTCGAGCGTCGAGGTCTGCAGCCACACTTCGCCAGACGCTTCCCGGTCCGCACCGGGATTGGCGATCACGTCGTAGCGATCGGGCGGAAGGTTTCTGATGAGCGCGTGTCCGGCAAGAGGCGAGGGAGTTCGCCCGTCCGCTTCGTATTGCGGACAGGTGATGATCACGCCCACCAGGCCGTTCCCGGTGGTGATGCCGGTTCCCGGCTTGACTCCATTGCCCTGACGCACGGCAGGAATCGCCGGGCACATGTCGAGACCAGTCGCGGTGTCGACTGTTCCGACCAAGGCGTTCGTGAGCGGCATGTTGAACATGTCGTAGGTAATCTGACCGGTCGGATCTCCGGTGGCACCGGCAATATCGTTCAGAATGATCGAGAAACCACCCAGTCCCTGCGCTGCCTCAAGCGTGTCGATATCGCCGTTGGTCGGGCTGTTGTCCTCGAAGATGAAAATGTTCAGGTCGGCGGCTGGCAGCGGGCTGGGTTCCACCAGGACCGTGGCCGAGGTCTGGCTCGGAGCGAGCGCAGTTCCGCCCATCACGTGTCCGCAATTGCCGGATCCGGGAGCAGCGTTCTGCACGCAGTCGACTGCGGGTTTGAAAATCCGCGCAAACGAACCCGCCGGCGTCGTGACGTTGTTGGCGATCGTGCTGTTGAGTGTCGGAAGGCCTTTCGCCTTTGCCGTGTAGGTCACTACGTTTCCGCTGATTCCGGTCACCACCCACTGTCCGTTGTAGCGGAGATCGGTGGCCCCGGCGATCACGATCGCGTCGCCCAGCACCAGGCCGGTGGGGTCAGACAGGGTCGCGCTGACCACGAAGCCGGATTCGCTGAGCCGGGTGACGTCGCCGCTCACTGGAACTCCGCCGCCGCCGATAAAGGAGTCGCCGCCATCGCCAGGCAAAACCGAGATGTAGTAGTACTTGCCCGGATCGAGCACGACGTCGCTGATTCTTGTCTCCGGATTGGCCGCCACCGCAGCGTGGAGGCCCGTGGTCGGATCCAGGGCCTGCTGGCCGCTGCGGCAACTGATGGCCCCTACACAGCCGCTGGCCACCAGCGGCATGTGACTCTTGTGGAAGCTGGTCGAGAGCGAAGGAGTTCCGGGAGGCGTGGTTACGCCCGGGGTTGTCTTGTAGGTTGTGTCTTCTTCGATGATCCAGCTGTAGTCGCTGATGGGTGCGTGATTCTGGGCGTCGAGGACCTGGAAGTTGGTGTCCGGAATGACTTTGCCATTCGCCGGATTTGCGAAGTTCAGCACCAGGTTGTTGGCGGGCGTGCTTTTGGTTCTCTGCGAGTTCACCACATGGAATTGCAGGGTGTAAGGTCCGGGAGCGGTGGCGGTCGCGGTCAGCGAGCCGTCCGCATTCAGTGTTACCGCTGTCAACCCTGCGGGCAGGGCGGTGGTGTCAAGAACCGCAGTCAACGCATAGCCGGTAGGATCGGTCGCGCCCGTCAGGGCGCCTGGCCGGCTTACCTTCAGAAGGTTTTGCAGGTTGCTCGAAAACGCCTGGTCGGTTGCTCTCGGCGCCCCGCCCAGGGCAGTTGCGCTCAGCGTGACGGTCGCCGTCAGGGCGCCGTTCCCGTAATAGGCGAAGGAATCGGTGGTCGCGCTCGTGACAGCGGTTCCCGGGTTGAGAACGTAGGTGAATGATCCATCCGGCTTGAGGGTGACGGTTCCGTAGTTGAGGGCAAGCGTCTGCGCCGCAGAGGACAGGGCGAGCGTCGTCGAAGCGTTGGTGACTCCGATGTCATTGGTCAGAACGTTGCCGCTGAAACTGGTCGCCCCGATCGGAAGCGTAAAGCTGTCGTTGTTGGCCTGCGCTCCCTGGGAAGCGGGCAGCGCAAACTGGGATCCCGAACCGCCGGCACCGATCACCAGGTAGGCCTGCATGCCGCCACTTTTCTGATTGTTGATCGATGTGCCCAGCTGGCGATCGAACATCGGCAAAGTTAGATCTGCGTATATCCCGGATGTAACCGGAGGATTGATCCGCACGTCGACGGTCTTTCCGGCGGTCAGCAGCACTTCGCTTTGGATTTTCGGATAGCCGGGCAGGGGATTGCCGTCTTCGGCGATCAACCCGAATCTGGCTCCCACCACGGTTGGAATGTGAGTCCGTGAACCCGCGTTGAGAAACCGGAGCAGAACGTTGCCGGAACGCGCTGTGGTGCCGATCGAAACTGTGGAGGCGCCGACGTTGGTCGGGTCAAAAGATTTCCCGTTGATCAGGAGATAGGTCGGAGCATAGTTGACGGCGGCCGGATAGCAGGCTCCGCCGGCGCAGCTGGGATCGGTCACCGGGGTGTATTCGTTCGCTCCCGCCAGGGCGGCAGCATCGACGGCCGCGTTCTCGACGGCATCAATCTCGCTGAACAGGTAGGTGGCGTCTGCATCATAGGAAAAACCCGGATACGCGACACCGGATCCTCCCGCCGCGGCGCCCGCTGTCGCGGGGCTGGTCACGATCAGCACGCCGTAAAGCCCCATTGGCACTTGCAGCGAAGGATGCGTTCCCGTTTCGTACAGGTATGTGCCCGGTTTCAAACTGGCCCAGGAATAAGACTGGCTCGCGTTCGCCGGGGCTTCCGGGGAGAACGATCGGGCGCGCTGGCCCTGCGCCGGGGGAGTGAAGCTTCCTCCACCGTTTGCCGGCCAGGTGGTCACGGTCTGGACAGGGTGCTGCGGGACTGTGTCCTTATCCGGCTGACCCAGCCCTCCACCCAGTTGGCCCAGAATCACGAGTGAAGTCGGAACCGGCAGCGCGTTGGTCAGATTGATCGTAAGACCGCTGTTTGCCGAGACGATGATCGTCGGCCCCGGGGTCCATGCCGTCGTGCATGTGCCGGTCTGGCAGAAGCCCCACATGGAGACCGTTTTGCCGTCCGGCAACCTCGTCGTCATTCTCTGCGCGGTCAACGCGACTGACGGGCTCGCTTGCCCGGTCAGGTCCAGGGTCTGGGCGAACGATGCGCCCGCTGCCAGCAGAAGGATGGTCAATGCGAGGTATGTCTTCTTCATAATGGCTCCGTAAGGATTGGTTCGCATGGCTGGTCTCTCGGTCCTACTGGGTCTCGTCGATCGACGAGCCCGGAGAATCAATGATCAGCATCATCATCATTCCGCCCGGAAACACGTCGTTGGTCGTGATCTCGCGCTCGTTATGGGAATGCCACATGTAGGCGTAGGCGCCGTTCTCGTTCTGGGTCGCGCTGGTGCTGCCCGGCGGCAAGGGAGTGGGGTTGTTCGACTGCAGGCCCATGTAAGGAGTTCCGCCGTACCACAGCCCGTTGGCGACGATGTTTGAATCCGGGGGAGTGACCGGCATGGCTTTCCCGTGATCGGGGCAGTACTCGTGCGTGACGGGGTCAAAGCCCGCCGACTGCGGGTTCGCCGCGGTCGCCGGGATCCCGTTACAGGTGTGAGGATTGGTCAGTCCGTACACATCCCAGTTGAGGCCCTGTCCGGTCCAGGTAAAGATCGCGTCCACGGTCTGGCCGGAGACGGTCGGGATCGTGAAGAGCAAGGGACCGGCGAGCGCCGGAGCACTCGGGAACGCAGGATCGGCGGTCGAACTCACGATCAGACTGCCGTCTCGTCCGAGAACCCGGGCGTGATTTCCGTGGAAGTGGAAGGGATGCTGCCAGCGTCCCTGGCCAACCACCCTCATCAGCAGCAGTTCGCCGGGATGCATGTGGGGGTTGCCGTTGTAGGGCTGATGCGGATAACCGGGAGCATAGTCGGCGTCCATGTCATCGGGCATCGAGCGGCCGTTGATCAGGAAGTACTGCGGATGGTAAGGCTCAGTCGCCACTGTGATCGGGGTGCAGGTCTGGCCGCCGGCGAGTGCCGTCATACATGCGCTTGATTGGGCCAGCGCCTGCCGATGAATGCGCGCATCCATTTCACTGAACTGGAACAGGTACTCGCGGTCGTAGCACGACTCGGGATGGTCATAGGCGTTCGCGGCCAGCGAATAGGGACCCTTTGATCGGCAATTGCCCTGCGCGGCGCTGGGTACGACCACGACCGCGCCATACAATCCCATTTCGATCTGCAGTTCAGGCCGGGTACCGCTGTAATAGGAATACGTGCCTGGATTGACCGCCGTGAATGTATAAGTCACGCTGCCGCCAGGAGCGGCTTCCTGGGTCTGGAAGCCCGCAACCCCGCCGCTGGTAGTCACTTGAAAACCGGGAAACAGGATGGACGTGTTACCCGCGCCCGCCGGGAGGCTGTTGGTCAGTGTCACCGACACTGCCTGCCCTTCGCTGACCACCAGGGTGGGCCCGGGAAGCTGCATGAGCGGGCAGTTGCCCGAGAAGGGCGCGAAAACGGGGGACGAACTTTGCGAGCAACCGTAGCCCCAGGACCAGATCATGGCCCCGTCGGGCTGGCTAATGTAGTCAGCGCTGGCGGTCAGGTTGAACGTGCTGGTGGCGCCCTGTGCGGGATTGCTCGTAATCCCCGGGACGGCCGCGAAGCCCGGCAGCGCGAGCAGCAAGGCCACAACGACGGGAACGAGTCGCGTTACCGCATGCCGTGTTTTCTTCGTGAACTGACTCATGGTCGCTCTCTCCTACTGGACTACGATCTCGGTCATCAGCCCGCCGAAGTTCTCAGCGTCGTTCGACAGGTGATCCAGGTTGGTGCTGTACAGGAAGAAGGTTCTCGGCCCGCCCGACACGTCGATGGCGCGGGCATCGAGAATCACGTCGGTCGATTCACCACCGCCCATCGTGATGGAGTTGGTGTTGTAGTAAAGATTGTTGCCGGCCATGTCGCGCAACAGACGCGCGTTGACGGCGATCACCTCCATCGGGATGCCCACGGTTGCGAGCGTGGTGAATTCGGTCACGCTGAGGTCGGAGATGCGCAACAGGGCGCGCGTCTGTCCGCCCGACTTGTTGATCACGATCCGGCTGGGGAGGGGCTGGGAGGGGCGAGACATGCCGTCGGAGGCTTCGGTGTAGAGCGCGGGGGAGGCAACCGGCAGGCCCACGGCTCCGTGGGCGACCGCGTCCGGGTAGTTGCCAGTGGTGTTGACGGTGTCGGGATAGCTGCGGCCGCTCAGCATGAAGTACTTGTCCTTCATGTCGGCAAAGCTTTCAGGGTTGAACGTCATGCCCCCGAAGTGGAAGTTCGGATCAAAGCCCATCATCTGGATGGCGTACTCAACGTCGTAGCGGGTGGAACCGTCGCCGTCGTTGTAGGCATACTTCGCTCCCGTCGGGGGTTGGGTTGCGCTGGTGGTCGAGGTCGGCAGTGGAGTGGAACCGGTGCAGAGGATGTCGGCACAGTTCGCGCTTCCCCACTTCAAGTTCTGCGCCTGCAAAGCGACGTACAGACTCTGATTCGCACCCACGCGGTTCTGGCGCGGGCGCACGTAGAGCTGGCCGACCATACCCATCTGCAAGTGTTCCGGAGGCGTGATGTGACAATGCCAGAAGTAGGTGCCGGCGTCGGGAGCCGTGTAGTAGTAGGTCATGCTGCCCCCGATGTTGACTGCCACCGAGGCGTCGGGCACACCATCGAAGAAGGAGGAGGCGTTCGGGTAGCCGTGGAAGTGCACGGTGTGCTGCTCGAACAGGTCGGGCCGCATGATCATGCCGACGTTGGTCAGAGTGAGAAAGAACTCGTCGTCTTCGTCGATGGCCATCAGCGGTGCGGGAAAATTTGCATTCAGTACGCCGACATCCATCATTCCCTTCGGATCCATGAGGGCCCCGTTGGGGCTGTAGTTCGGATTCGCGCCCGCCGTCGGATTCCCCGAGTTGTCGAGCAAGAACGAATTGGGATCGAATGGCTCGTTGAAATCGGCCGCGGAAACGGTACCGGGGAGACCGTTGGCGATGTTTTCCAGACCGGAGAGGGGACCGAAGCCAAACAGATAGATCTGGCGACCGTCGCCCATCGTGGCGAATCCGTCGCCCCCTGAAATTTCCTGGCATTTGATCGCTGCGTTCGGAACCGGCTTAGCCTTGGTTCCGCCTGCGGGGTGGAGACTGGTGCCGATCGGGCACTGCACCCGGAATGACTGAGCGATCGCGGCTGCGCTGACAAGACAGACCAGCAGCGCGGGCAACCAAACCTCGAAGAACTTTCGCGTGGCCATGCTACCTCCTCACCTGGCAAGGGGGTGGAGCCCGCCCCCTCATGCTCGGTGAGCGTACTGGCACGCTGGATTGCGATCTTTGCTCCGCAGCAAAGAAGGCTGATAAATCTCGAACCGAACGCCCGCGGGAAGCCACCGTGGACGAAATGCTCGGGATTTTCGGGTTCTCCTGCGGCAGACTGCCACAGGATCACGGTCAGGAATGCATCGACTTATGAAATGCACAAACCTTTAAGGATGCTCCTGACGACCGGCTCGCAGGGCGCGCACTCACCTCCGCTCTGGCAGCAGATCACGATGTAATGATTTCTTTACAAGTGCCCGATAATTTGTAAAGAATTCTTTACAATTAATCATTCAACCGCATGATGTGCCTCTGTAAACCATTGTTTTATTTGGCACGATGCCGGCGGATCGGTTGGAAACACGCGTGCGTATGTCCTTTACAGTCGCAAGAGCCCCAGCCCGTTAGCGTCTGCGGGTCCCCCCTTGGGCTCCGCGTTGGGTCTTATCAGCCGGCGAGGCAGAACTGCGCTGGCTCTGTTTTGACGCTCGGCTCGCCCTCCCCGTTTCGTTCACGTGGTCTGGTCGCATCTTTTGGCTGACTGCCAAAAGGCCGCCACCTTTTGCTTGGGGAAGCAACTCAGAATGGCAAGTGTGAATGTTCGCAAGCAGCTTTCGGACGAGGTCAACCTGCGTCCGGACGTCGGCGGAATATCCGACGCCACGCAACGACCGACGCTGGCGCAACTGCGTCGCGCTAGCCTTGAATGCCCACCGGCAACGACCGAGCAGCCCAGAGCCGAGGTCAGCTCTCTGGCCGCCCGAGTGGACTGCATCCAGCTGTCTCCCCTGTTCCGGGGCTTGTCGGTCCCGGAATGCGCCGAGATCGCAAAGCGCGCGCGCGAAGCGCGCTTTGATCGCCGGCAGACAATTTTCCGGGAAGGCGATCCGGTCCGGTCGGTGACGGTGCTGGCCTCGGGACGCGTGAAAGTGACCCAACTCAGCCGGTCTGGAGCCGAGGTCATCCTGCGGGTGAAGGGCATCGGGGAGGTGCTGGGCGGACTCGGGGCCCAGCCCAGTGTTCCGCATTTTCTGACTGCGCAGACTCTGGAGCCGTGCACGGTGCTGGTTTGGGAGGCCCGCAAGTTTGAGCTGCTGGAGGACCAGTTCCCTGCTCTCCGGCGCAACACGGTGCGAATTTTTGCAGAGCGCTTGCGGATTCTGGAAGAGCGCTTCCTGGAGATGGCCACCGAGCAAGTCGCTCCGCGACTGGCCCGCATGCTGGTTCGACTGCTCGAGCAGACACCCTATTCGGAGCAGTTTGCCGTGCGCATCGACTTGTCGCGCGAAGAACTCGCACAGATGACCGGCACCACGTTGTTTACCGTGAGCCGTCTGCTTTGTGATTGGGAACAGCGCGGAATGATCCAGACCCAGCGGAAAGCGGTCGTCGTTCGGAACCGAGCAAGCCTGATCGAACTAGCCGAGCGCGCACGCGAAACCCTGGAATAGCCCGCCGTGCGTTCGCCGCGGCCGTCCTGCCGCACCGCGACAGGTCGCTGGCTTCGAGTTGCTCGCGGCTCGATCGCCGAGTCGGTTAGGATGAAAATATCGCAGTCCCATGGTGGCAGGGCAAGTCGTTGCGCTACGGTTCCGAGACAAGGCCCCAGGTGCTCACGAAACCCGATTCGGATTCATCCACTTTGGCGTCGGGGCTCGCGGCGTTTCAGCGCCAAGGTACGATCTTCGTCGGCCTGAACCTGGCGTTGTTGGCTCTGTTGCTGTGTGCTCACAGCCTCTTTGCGGAATACTGGGGAAAGCCCAGCGGGGAACTCGTCACGGCCCTTTTCGCCACCCTTTTTCTGAACCTCGCCCAGCTGGTCTGGCTGCGGCGCCATTCGCGGCCCCTGTCGACCGGAGCCCTAACGCAGATCACCTGGACATCGATTGCTCTGAATTTGCTGGTTGCCGTGCTGCTGGCCGTCTTGAGCGATACCGAAGACAGTCCGTACTACATCCTGATGATCGTGCCTGTCCTCCAGTCCGCGTTCCGTTTTCCTGTGATCACGGTTGCCGGCGTCGTCACGGTGGCGGGTTGTTTCAACTTCCTGTGGGTTTGGCTCTATTTTCAGCGTCATCAACCGCTCGAACCAACCGAGTATCTGGAGGCCGGGATCGGAAGCCTGATCTTTGCCATGGTCGGCGTTGTCGTCTGGCTGCTGGTCCGCGATCTGCGCCAGAAGGAAGAACGCCTGGCCGAGAACCTGCTCGACCTGCACCACGCTCGCGAACAACTCCTGCTCGAAGAAAAACTGGCGGCGGTCGGACGCCTGTCCAGCGCGATTGCGCATGAGATCCGCAACCCGGTCTCGCTGATCTCCACTTCCATTGCGACTGCCCAGCAATTGCAGGGACCGGAAAAGCATGAAATGTACGAGATCGCCTCCGAGGAGGCGTCCCGTCTGGTCGCCTTGACCACCGATTTTCTCACCTACGCTCACCCGCGGCCACCGAAGCTAGCCGCCACTTCGATCCGTGACATGGCAGGCTACGTAAACGACGCCTGCCGCGCCAGTGCTTCTGCAAAAGACGTGGGCATTCAAGTGGTCGCCAGCGACGCTCTCACCGCCGAGGCCGACCCCGGCCAACTGCAACAGGCGCTCATCAACCTGGTGCTGAACGCGGTGGAGGCTGCCCCGCCCGAAAGCACGGTTACCGTCCGGGCCTATGCGCGGGATCACCAGGTATGGATCGATACCGAGAATTCCGGCAATCCGATTCCTGACTCGGAGCAAGCCCTGATCTTCGAACCATTTTTCACAACCAAGTCCAAGGGGACCGGGCTCGGCCTCTCCATTGCCCGCAATATCGCTCGCGCGCACGGCGGGGATCTGGTGCTCACCGGCAACGAGCCGGAAAAGATCTGCTTCTCGTTCTCTCTGCCTGCGCCGAACGGCCAATCCGGCAACCGCAGCGATTGACATGGGAACCATTCTGCTGGTCGACGACGAGCCCAACACACGAAGGATCCTGGCCTCAAACCTCCGGCGCGATGGCCACGAGATGTTCGAGGCCAGCGGGGTTGAGGAGGCCCGGGCCGCGCTGGGCGGCAATGACTTCGACACGGTGTTCACCGATCAGCGCATGCTGGATGGCGATGGCCTGCAGGTGCTCGAGGCCGCCCGGCAGGCGGATGCATCGCTGTCGGTGATCGTGCTCACCGCGGTCGCCACGATCGAATTGGCGGTCGAGAGCATGCGGCAAGGCGCGTTCGATTTCTTAACCAAGCCTTTCCAGCCTGAGGTCATCCGGGCCGCCGCCCAGCGAGCCTGCGAGCGCACCCGGTTGTTGCGTGAGAACCTGTCGCTGCGCAACGCGGTCGGACGCCTGGAAAGAGGCTGGGATCTGTTCGGAGATAGTCCTGCCATCCGCGAGGCGCGCCAACGCATCGCGCGAGTCGCACCCACCAATGCCACGGTTCTGATCACCGGCGAAACCGGCACTGGCAAGGAACTGGTGGCGCGGGCCATTCATCGCAATTCACCCCGCGCCCAGGGCTCATTCGTCGCGGTCAATTGCGCGGCTTTCACCGAGACGTTGCTTGAGGGCGAACTGTTCGGGCATGAAAAAGGCGCGTTCACCGGAGCGGACCAAAGCCGGGCCGGATTGTTCGAAGCAGCGAACGGAGGCACGCTCTTCCTGGATGAGGCCGGCGAGATGTCTTTGACAGCACAAGCCAAACTTTTGCGCGTGCTCACCGAAGGCCAGCTGCTCCGCGTGGGATCGACCCGGCCCCGGAAAGTTGATGTGCGCGTGCTGGTCGCGACTCACCGGGATCTGGAGCAGCGCGTACGGGACGGACTGTTCCGGGAGGACCTTTTCTACCGGCTGGCGGTAGTGCCGATACACCTGGTACCGCTCCGCGAACGCCCGGAAGACATCCCCGGACTGCTGGACTTATTTTCGCGGCAGGTCGCGGCCGAACTCAACCTCACGCCGCGCACGATCAGTCCGCAGGCGCTCGAAAATCTCAAGCACTACCGGTTTCCCGGCAACTTGCGCGAATTGAAGAACCTGATTGAACGGGCCTACATCCTTTCGGCCGCGAGGAAATTGGGGTTGAGGAGTTTCCCGGTGACGCGCGGCAACATCCTGACGGGCAGCGGGACTGACCTGTCGGCAACCTCGATTAGGAGCCCGCTCCCTGAATCCTTCGACTTGACCGCGCTGCTCGAGCAAACCGAGAAGGATTTGATACAACGTGTTCTTTCGGCGACCGGGGGAGCGCAAGCCGAGGCGGCCAGACGCATGAACCTCTCCCGCAGCGCCCTGGCTTACAAACTGAACAAGTACGCCATACGCACCAGCGAGTAATCCCCAGTGAGAGGTCTGGAATTTCGACATGCAGTCTGACATTTTGAACCGAGTCAGGGTTTGAACCCGCGATTGCACCCGGAGCCTCCAGTTTTGAACCACTTTCTTCCAGGAAGCGCGTCAGAGATGGCGACTCACTTGCTTCGTCAGTTGCGGGCGCTGCTCAAGAACCGGACCGGGCGGAAACTGGAATGAAGAAGAAGACGATGGACGAGCAGAAAAAACTCTGGCGTGAGCTCTGCCACGGGCTTGCCATGGAGGAAGACCCTGCGCGCCGCGCCCAGACGTCGGCACGTCTGCAGAAGATAGTGGCTCGTGAACGCAACGGGAGCGGACACTCCCCAGAGGATGCCCGGCTGCTTGACCTTGCGGAGTCACTGTTCGATTTTCTCGGAACGCTCCCTGCGCCAAAGCCCAACCAAAGATCCCCCCGGGAGCGGATCACCCAACCCGCTGCCCGCAGGGCATAGGTCCGCAGCACATCGAAACAACTTCCAATTTTCAGCTCTGGGTTAGATTGTGTCGGGTGGATCGGCTCGGACCTACAGGCTTGCTGGTCGACGCGTCGAACGCCCCTTCAAGGGCTTAACGCCGGTGCGAACGAGGCCAATGCTTTTCAGCAACAGCGAGACCAGTTCGCTCTGCCTCTGCACCCCAACTTTCTCAAACAAGTGCTGCAGATGGGTGCGCGCGGTAGAACGGCGAATGCCGAGTAGCTCGCAGCACTCGTCGAGCGTCTTGCCTTCCATGAGGAGGTTTGCCAGGCAAGCTTCGGTGGAGGTCAGGCCGTAGAGCTGCCGCAAGTCCGCTTCCGCGGTCTCCACCGGGAACTCAGGATCGAGAACGAAGACCAGCGCGGTGGGCGCCATGGGATCCTGCTTCGACGAAATCTTTTGTAGAGGGCGAATCACCAACGTAAGAGGTCGTTTCCCGGAAGGCCGTCGAACCGCAAGAATCGAGTCGGGGACATCGGTGGGTTGTGCCTTTCCAGCCGCTTCCACCAGCACACCCAGGGCTGGCGTCGATTTCATCGAGGTCCGTACCCCACCCCGGGGCGTTAATTCCAGGCCATCGTGGGACTCAAGAATCTGCTCGGCCGTCCGATTGGCCAAAAGCAACTGGCCCGCTGCGCCGATCACAATCAGGCCTACGTTGACCAGATCCAGCGCCTCGAAACCCGCCATAAGGAGATGGAAAGGACGCCCATCGGAATGAGTCGATGCCGGAACGGACGGTTCCCGCGCGCCGGCGACGATCTGAGGACGCCGGTGTTGAGCGGCAGATAATTTCATCGCCAGGTTCGGCAGACCGCGCAAAATTGCCATTTACCGAGAACTCCAAACACGGCTCTTCTGTTGATCGCTGAAGGTGATGCTGACCTGCAGCTCAATAAGGGGGGGGCTCTTGCGCGCCGCGGGGGGATTGCGGTTCGCATCCAACTACTCGCCAAGCTCTGATCCTCGTGCGGGTTGGCGTTCCCTTGTCAGGACCGTCAACCGACAGAGCGGGAGATTGGAATGAGAGACTACACCACGCCGCGTTGGGCGTTGTCAAGCAAAAACCAGACGGTCTTGGCCGGCGCGGAGATTCTTGAAAACCCGATGAAGGACCTGTTCCCGTCTCTTTGGCATGTCGATCGTGATCAAGTACTGGCCTGGATTGAAGCACTTGGTAAACCTCACGCAACCTGGCTTTCAGAGGCCCGGGGCGCGGCCCGACCTGCAACAGGTAACCCGTTCTGGTGACAAGCGTAACTCGGCGATCAGCAAGCCCGACCACAAAACAACGCACCCATGCCTCTGGCGGAACACCAAAGATGTGGGTGCGCTCGCGACGTGATCCTACGCCTTAAGCGGCCCGGCCAGCCTGCAATTTCCGTCGGACTGCACCAGCCAACGCCATCAAACCTGTACCGAACAGCGTCAAAGTTCCGGGCTCAGGAACCGCGGTGGTGACGACCGTCGTCGTCCCATGCAGATCCTCGAAGCCGCTTTCGCCGTGATCATCTTCGAAGCCGAAGATCTGGTTGGTGGAACCCGTAAAGTGGACACCCTGGTAGACGCCGGAGAACGTGCCGACCAGATTGAAATCGTCACCCATCTTGGTCAAGGTTCCCATGAAGTTATTCACGAGAATCACCGCGCCCCCGCCAATGCTGAACCCGAATTCTCCGCCTGTGAAGCTGAGCCCTTGAGCGAGGCTCCCCGTGAACATGCCAGTACTAAACCCGAGCCAACCACCCGTTGTGCTGGCGATCGGAGAGTTGTAGAGGCTGATGAGGGTGCTGCTGATATCGGAGAACGCGCTGATACCTCCGCTGCCCAGCTGACTCCCGGCTAGCGTGCCTTGGTTCGTAATCGTGAGTGTAAGGCTGTCCGCTAACGCCGGCACTGCAGACAGTGCAAGTAACAGGATGCAGATCATCAAACGCGACTTCATCGACACTCTCCTACCCTCGTAAGGTTTTCTTCCTAAAACGTGCTTCCAGTTCCCGCGGTTCGGTTCATCCGCCTCGGATGCGGGCATCAGACACCGCCCGCATCATCTCCGACTCTGAAGCATTCATGCTGAGATGTAGCAGATTTTGTACCAGGAGTAGCCAATCCCAATTTGTTGTCCTGAAAGAACTTAACGTTGGGCATCTTATGGCACGAAAGTAACCATGACCGCAGAAGTTTGCACCTTGGAGGGCAATTCGAGTGGAGGGATCAAAAAATGCGAGATGTCCCGGTCCACTTCAACGTGGGAGTCAGGAGAAACCAGGTGGGGGCGGGAGACCCCATTGGGAAGCTACGCCGGGATGCGGCTAGAGGAGTGGGAATTGGCGTAGAAGCGACCCCGCAGCAGGTACGTCAGTCGGCAGGAATATCTTAAAAGCGTTGGGGCTGTCCGGGGTTTGGCAGTTCTTCTCGTTGTTTTCCGCCGCAGCCGAAAACTTCCTCCTTGCTGTGCGCTACGAGCGGCTTTTGGCAGACCGGACACGGCTCGCTCTCTGAAAGCGGAGCTGGCTCGGTCTGCCCCTCGACTGAGAATCCGATGGTGATTTCAGGTTGATCCATGCGCCGCCGGATTTTTCAGAAGCAATAGCCTGGAACCTTCGCATGTTGGTCAACCGTCACCGGGATACAACCTGTTCTGGATACACCCTTGTTGGAGTGGGTAGAAAAAAGATGACAGCTGAAAGCATTGTCCTCATCCGCCATAGGTGCTCGACGCGCAACTGAGACCTGCCGCGGGTCTCTCATCCCCGGCGACACCTTGGTCCCATTCTCTGATTGCGAGGCAGGCGACCGCCAGGAAGATCACCCGCTGGCCTGAACATCCTTCGAGGTGCGGTCGGTGCGATGGGCAGCGATCTTCCTTCAGCGATCTTGCTTCGGCGATCTTCATTCAGAGATCTTGCCCGCTATTCAGGCTTTGGCTGAGTCTGGGGTAGCGCACCGTGCCGAAACTGCTCGAACTTGCCTGCCTGCTCGGGGTTCAAAATGTGCCTGATCTGATCGTCTGACCTTTCATGCACCGCTTTGAGCGCGGTAAACCGATCCACAGCAGAAAGCGACCTGTTCTCATAAACCCGACGCAGTCGCATCTGACGATACTCGAGAATCACCTTCACCTTGTCTTGTTGAGTCGAATCCAAGTCCAGCGCCCGGGTCAGGTTCCTGACTTGATCCTCCAAAGTCAGCCCTTGCCGCAGACGGCGAGGGCTGGCTATCGCGCCCGACCGGGCTTGGGCATAGCCGCGAGGGCGCATGCCTGAACAGACTCCGAGAACGAGAACGAACGTGAACATGGTTTTCAAGAAGCGTGGTTTCATCGGTTTTTGTGTCGGGCATCTACTAAGCTTGCGATGCACCGAATCCCTCCTTGGCAACTTCGCCTTTGACAAAAGCTCGCCGGACGGCTTCCGGTCGAATTGCGTGCCTTACGACACAGCAATGCCTTTTATTCCGCGGCAAGACTCAGTCCTGTTTTGGCGAGGCAGCGTCACGGGCTGACGGCGGTTGAGGATTTCGATCCGCTGCTGCACCCGTCGCAGCCTGACCGGCCTTGCTCGCTTCAGTACCCGGCGCGGTCGTTCCAGCGGCCTGTTCGGCAGCAGCACCTGAACCCTGTGCGGCAGCGAGGCGGGCCGCCGCCGCTGCCCTCTCGTCCGCCTGCTTGTACAGGGAAGCCCGGCGAGCGTCGAGGTCAGCCCGGAGGGTCGCGATCCGTAGCTGCTCGAATTGCTGGTCCAGCTGGCCCAGCATCAATTCCCACATGTCAAGGTTGGCTTTGGCAAGCGGATCCCTGGAGCCACTCGAAGCGGCCTTGGCGCGCATCTGTTTCAGCAGCCCGTGCATTCTGGTAAGGGTCTCCTGCATCACTTGCATGCGTTGCCGAGGTGTGATCGGAACCTGCACGCCGTTGGTTTGGCTCTGGGCATCTGACTTGCCCCTGGTGGCAACGACTGCCTGCCTGCCGCCTGCCGGTTGGGTCAGCGGCGGGGTACTCTGGGCCCAAACCGCTGTTGCAAGAAGCACCACCATCATCGCGGACGCGGTTCTGAACGTCATATCATTCTCCTTTGGCTGACATAGGTCAGCAATCCGAAACCCAATGACTGATGCTCGTGCTTCGACTTCGCATGGGGCATCGCGACCGGCCCACACCATGGCGATCCACGCCTCCAATCGGTGGCATGCCCAAGCTGGCGCTGCGAATCGTCCCTGCTTGATTCGAGGCTGTCGTCTGGATCTGTTCCTTGTCCTTGGTCCATGCAACTGTGTCGAGGACGTGAGGCATCATGCGGGGAGGGAGGTACGACAAGCACTGGAATCGCACAAAACAAAATGCACGCGTTTCAAAAAAACCGCTCGCCTTCCCAGTGAGCGCCCCACGGGCTTGCTCAACCTTAAAAAGGCGTTTTCACTCGGGCCAGGCAGCTACTCGACTTCGAGTCCGTCCGCGTGGAAATTCCCGATCACGATGTTTATCCGGTCGCCGCGTTTCACCACGCCGCCCTTGTTCGAGAAAGCCATCCAGTAGGACTTTCCCGCCTCGGGCGTGGCGCTCTGCCGCAATTGCCCGACCTTTTCGAGCGACGGGATGACCAGCTTCACCCTCTTGTCGGGGCTGATCAGGACAGGCTCGACCTTTTTGTCGTTGAGGGGCTTGGCTTTTTCCGGGTCTAAAACGTGGTAGCTAAACCTGATCATCTCGCCCGACTCCACGACCTTGACGCTGAGGCCTTCGACGCCCCAGACCAGTCCGTAGTACGCGCGAGCTTTTTTCGCAATGCGACTGGGCTGATTTCGATAGGGAGACCCGGTCACCGCAGGCTTCCCGGCCCCGGCAGCAGGCTGCTCTTTGTCGGCAGGCGACTGCGCTCTCGAGAAAACGACGCTGCTCGCGAGCAAGGCCCCAACCAGCAGGAGCCGACTGGCTGCGGCTGATTTCCTTTCGAACGCGCGGCTCAACGCGTTGCTCTCGATTGCTCCCGACCGCAATCGCGTTCCCGTACTCTGGCTTGACTGCATCAACATCTGGTTATCCTGATGCGGCAGCGGCACCGGGGTCAATGTCACTTACGTGCCGTACCCGAGGTGATCTCTAGTTCTTTGGCGCCAGCACTGCTGCGCACGCCTTCTTTACCTGGTCTTTGGGTTGTTTCCCCATTTCGTCAGTGGCGGCGTCATAGCCCTCTTTGTATTCCTTGCTGGCACGGGCCTCGGTCAATTCCTGGTCCGAGGCGCCTTGAACGAGAGCCTTTTTTTGCTCCTGGTACTTCGCGGCCGACTGCGGATTCGCCTGAGCGCAGAAATCCAGGGTTCCCTCGACTTTCCCAAAGAGGTCGTTGGGCAGTGCAAGCTTGGCCAACGCCAAGGGTGGAAGTGCGAGGGCTGCAGACAGACATGTGATGCGAAAGATCTTCATGGTTGGACCCTTTCCTTGTTCGCCATTCTAAACCACGTCAGTTCTGGATTCGAGCACTCCAGCCCGGCAGGGGAGAAGTGACCGAGCCGATCTTGCTCCCGAGAAATTCTTGTCAACAAAACGATGCTGCCCGCGAGTGACTCCCGCGAGCAGCATCGCTATTACTTGTCTACATCGACCTCACCGCGCCGTTCCTGTCAAGGTAGCGAACTGAGTGCCAGACACGTCCGTCACGGAAAGGGTCGCGTTCTGGGCACCAGTCGGTTGGCCTGTCTGGGGCGTGAACTGAACCGTCACGAGGCAGGACCCGCCCGGTGCCAGTGTCGTCTGAGAGAAGAACTGGCCATTGCCCGCTGGGCCGCAAGTCGAGAGCAAAGGAATGATCGTGAACTCATTCGCATTCGCTCCACCGAGAACGGCTTGGTTGATGCCAGTCAGGGTGTCGTTCCCTGGGTTGGTGAGCAGGAAGAACGTGAACGGACCGGCAGTTCCCCTGGTCACAGTGCCGAAGTTGTGCGACGACGGGGTCCACGTCGGCAGGACGCCGGTTCCAGTCAGAGTTACCGGTGAACCGGTCAACGTCCCCGAAGTCACGATGATGAGCGAGCCACTTGCTGGGCCGGCCGTGAGCGGTTGGAAAACGACGCCGATCGTGCAGGTTGCTCCCGCAGCCAGAGTCGTCCCGCAGGTGCCGGGTGCCGTCGTCGAGCGCGCGAACGGTCCCTCAAAGGTCAGCGCGATTCCCGTCAGGGGCGCGGTGCCGTTGCTGTGGAGCGTCACGTTGCGTGTCGCGCTGGTCGTGCCGACTAAGACAGGACCGAACTGCACCTGCCCAGCAGGTGTAACGAAACCAGTCGCGACCGCTGTACTGCCCGAGACGAATTCGACCGCACCGACGTCAATGTGACTCGCGTTGCCTGAATCCGGCCTCGGATTTCCGAAGAAGTCCGTAGACGGCGCGATACTGAAGGTCGGGGAGGTGTTCGGGATGTAATTGATGGCCGGTGAATTGGCCGCCAATGCATAGTTTGCGAGCGTGGCGCCGGTCACCGGGTTGGACAGGGCCAACGGGCCCCACCGCAGATTGATCCAGTTGTTGCCTTCGTCCACGGTTGCCACTGGAGTCAGGTTGAAGACTGGGTTAGGCACGGTCGCGTCGGAAATGCCGGGAGGCACTTGCCAGCCGGACAACTTGAATTCCGGAGGAGTCCGCGAACCGTCGCAATACTGGCTGACAAAGGTCGGGTTCGAGCCCAAGTTATTCGAACCGGGATAGTCCGCGGCGTCGGTCAGCACCGAGTACGTCGGGGCAAGCGTGACCCCGGAAGCGTGGTTGGCCGGTCCGGTGTCGCCGCGCACGCCGATGTCCCAATAGCTTCGACCGGGCAGGCACGCACCGGTGGCGGACTCGGTTGCCACTTGCGTCGTGGTGAAGGCGTTATACAGCGCGACTACATTCTGCTGGTAGGTCGTGCTCAAAGCTCCCACGCCGATGTAGTACGAACTGTTCTGCCAGAATACATCGTTCGCCAGGAGCGGATAGGAGGCCTTCGCGCAGGTCCCATTGGTGGCGGTTGTACCCGCGTAATGGCCCGCGGGGCAGGTGACCCCGCCCGCGGGGAGATTGGCTTCCAAAACGGCGCTGTTCTGGAGGCTTACCAGTCCGGCGACCTGAGGTTTCGAAGTGGTGCCGCAGTTTGAAGTACAGGTCGGGCCCTGCTGGCTGGCCAGGGGACCGCCGATGGTGTTGAACAGGATGCCCGCGGAGGCGGTGCTGGTGTTGGAAACAATCGTGTTGTTGACGACGTTGGTATTGAGCGCGTCCAGCAGCGAGACTCCGGCTCCGTCCCATCCGGCAACGTTATCGGCCACGATATTGTTGGTAAACGTCACTGAGTACCATTGCGCGGGCGTTTTGGGGAAGGCAATCACATCGGCGCCGTTGACGCTCTGGAAGGACACGCCGCCGCCCGTGCCGCTTTCGGCAGCGTTGCCCATAATCAGGTTGGCATTGATGACCAGGTTGGGACCAACGCCGTCGCTCGGTCCAACGGTGCCGAGTGGAGGCACGCAGTCTGCATCGGTGTTGGTGCCGCACGGAGGATCAACGTCGGGGGCACCCATGACGATGATGCCACCGCCGTTGGCTGGGATGGTCGGGTTGATACTCTGATTGAACAGGATTGCGTTGTGCTCGATGTCACCGTTGTAGCTGAATCCAAGGTGACCGATGCCGCCGCCATCACCACTGCTCAGGTTGCCGCATACCCAGTTGTTGTTGAACTTGTAATAGTCGGACCCCGTGCAGAAGCTGACTCCGCCTGCCCCTGCCGGCGTGGCTGAGAACAGCTCGTCACCGGTGGAAGAGTTCAGAGAGACGTAGTTGTTATGCATGTTCACGTTGAGGTTGTGACAGTAAGCCAGCTCAACACCCGCGACGGGGCTGGTCTGGCACGAACCGGGGGCCGCGTTGGTGGCGCTGCCCTGGAGGTAGGCAGGTGGGAATTCACCCTGACCCAGGTTAATGCCGCCCGAAAGCGTGCCGGCATTGTTGTAGATCCGGTTGTTGGCAATTTGCAGGTTATGGCCCCAGCCGTGCACAAAGATGCCGCCGCCGCCTTGCGAGCTGTTGGTGATGCCCAAGCCATCGATGCTCGACGGATTGCATTGGAAGTTGCTGGGGAATGGATTCGGCCCTGCAGTGGACCCGCAACTGCCGGTCGTAAGCAGAGTCGTGCCGGTGGGGAACCCGCCCAGAAGAGTGGGGTCGTAGGGATTCTGTCCGTGGAAGTCGACTCCTTTGGCCAGGACCGTAATGCCTGCTCCTTCGAGCGCGCCCATCAGCGAGGGCTCTTGCAACAACTCGGCCAGGTTGCCGTTGAGGCTGGCGTCCCAGCCCACGGTTGCCTCCAGCGGTAAACGATCCACTGCGGCATTCATGGCCGTCGAGCAGGTGAAGTTGTTGGTCGGATCAAACGTATTCGTGGCGGTGATGGGTGAACCGTTCATCGCCAATCCGAACAGGCAATTCACCTGCCGGCGCCAGACATCCAGCTTGCCCGCTGGATGAGTATTGGCGTTGATGATGGTGCTGGCCGCGCCGACACCTTGCAACCGGACCGGCCTCCACATCAGGAGCAACTCGTTGTGGGCAGCGCTCGTGTTGGTGGTCGCACCGGCGGTACAGCCGGTGGCAGGGCAAGTCGGGTCGATGATGATCAAGTCGCCCGGCTGGGCCGCGTCAATTGCACCCTGGATCGAGGCCGAGGCAGCGACGTGGGTCGGCGCTTTGCCGCCAACGGTGACGGTAATGGCGTCGATCGACTGCCTGCCGTTGCCTGCCGTGATGACCAGTTGACCGCACTGCGCAGCCGAGCCTCCGTATTGGGCCTGCTGCTGGATGGCACATGCGGGCACGCCGGCGGGCACAGTGACCTTGATCTGGTTGTCACTCCAAGACGTAACAGTCGCATTCATCCCGCCGATGGTCACCCTCCCGGTTCCCTGTGTCCCGCCAAACCCGTAGTGGCGAGTGATGGTCTTGGCGTTGTAGGGAGCCGTGGTGGCCGAGGGGCCGGAGTATGCATTGTTGGGCACGGCCTGGTCGCCCAACGCGGTGATGGTGAGAGTGTTACCGGGCAGGCTCACCCAGGGTCCTGCTCCGTCGCCATCCACTTCACTGATGGCCGGCGTGGCATCCGGGTAGGCGCAGTCCACATTGTTGTAGCCCGCACCAGCAAAAGCGGACGTGGGCACGACCGGGGTATCGAGGTACTGGGTCGTCCCCGGCATGAACGGCAGTTCGTAGCAGAACTGGCTGTAACCCTGCGTGAACAGCGGATCGGTGATCAAACTTCCGCCGGGACCGGGAATCGGTCCGGGGTCGTTCATGCAAACCACCATCATCGTGGGCGCATACCCGGTCGGGTTGGGCGGGTTGACTTCCCAGGTCGAGTACGTCATTCCGTCGTAGGATCCCCAGTGGTCCGCATACACGCGGTTGGTTTCGTTTCCGGCCCAATCCTTGATCGATATGGGCAGGTCTGGCGGAGAAAACTTCTCGCCGAACTGCGGAGAGAAGGGATCGAATTCCGAAGTGTAGTCGTCGGTGATGCCGCCGGTGAACTTGGAGGCGATGTGGGTCGAGGTGTAGAGGAAGAATTTCGCGATCGCGCCCATCTGGTCGCTCAGCGTCACTTCCTTGCGGTCGCACAGGTTGCGGGTAGCTCCGGCAAAGGGCGCTACCTGTTTGGACTGCGGGTACAGGCTGATGTAGTCGGGAACGATGCGGGCTTCGCCGACGCACGGCCAAACCGGCTCAGGCACAAATCCAGGTACGATTCCATTGGTTGGCTGGGCCCCGAAGCTCTGCGTGGGATTCTGCGCGCTATTCGGGTTGTAGGCGGCGCCAATCTGAGCCTGATCGGGAACAATGAATACATTGCCCAGGCCGCCGAACTGCTGGGTCACCGGCGCAATGTAATTGTCGCCGATCAGAATGTTCTTGTCTTCCTCTTTCACCAGTTCATAGCCTGGAGGCACGACGACTTCCACCACGTACTTGCCGGTGGGGAGCATCGGAAGTCCGTAGTACAAATCCGAAGTAGGTACGGCAGTGTTCGGCTTGCAAATCATGCAATTGGTGCCGTTGGGCTTTCCCGTCGCGACATTAACGGAGGTCACGCTGGGGAACTGATACATGCCGTCGTAGGGGGCCGGCTGGATCTGATTCCAGTTGTGCATGCCGTCATAGCACTTGAACTGCGAGTGGTTCGGGAGCGTGTGCAACGGAGTACCGCTGTGCTGGTTGTTGTACACGTCGAGATAGTCCGGCTGGTTAAACAATGAGAAGTAGAACAGATCCGGGATTGCTCCGCCGGTTGCCCCCTGGCCCGGGCAGTTCATGTTGGGGATGCCATTCGACCGGAAACCCTGCGCCCAATCGTCCCAACTGGTGGTCTGGGTCGTGTCGACCAGCGTGCGGGTTGGGGTGACTCCGTCTAGGGCAAAGCCCTCCTGGTAGAGGTTGATGGTGACGTGCGGAACCAGAGGCTCCCATTGCGTCTGAACCAGCATTTGTGGATCGTCAAACGGACGGGTGGAGGCATAGACGACGTGGCCCTTGATACCGCCGTTCTCGCCGGCAGCATAGGGCTCCTTGCCGAATTCGATGAAATTATTCTGGCCCGGGAAACCCTGCCAGCCCTCCACACCCACAAACGGCGGATCGATGCGGCCGGAGCTAAGTTTGGTCGAACACGTGGTCGCGCCCGTGCTGTTCGTCGTGCAAACGCTTGGCGGATCGCTGACGGGAGTCTGAATCGTTTTGCCGGTGCAGTCCGCCCCTGCGCAGTAGACCGCCCCCGGTACACGCAGGTTGGTGGGCAGAGAGACCTGTTCCACCGTGTTCGCCAGATTTTTGGCAATCGCGGAGGTTCCGCACGGCGGGTAGCCGGCGCCGGGTAGAGGGCCTCCGCAGGTGGTCAGCGTGCCGTCGGCGGGGCCGCCCACGTCGTAGACCACGTGGGTGCCGGTGTTCTTGTAACGGGTTGTGTCGGTCTCAACCGTGTACCAACTGAACAACGGGAAGGTCTCGTTGAAATTGGCGGTGCCGGTGAAGTCGGTGACGATCAGGTTTTCCAGGCTGCCGTCACGCAGCCGGACAGCGACGTTAAGCAGGCCAAGTCCCGCCTCAGTAGCCTGGGAAATGCCGTCCTTGTTGTCATCCATGAAGGTCCGCGTATAGAGATTGGTTTGCCACTGGGTGGCGGCGATATCTCCAATCTTGCCGGAGTTAGGGTTGGTGTGGTCCAGTCTGATCGGCGTCGAAAGGCCGTCCACCAGCTGATCGTTCCACTGGTCAAAGGTGGTAATTCTCCAATCGCCATCGGGAAGACCCGTGAGGGTGAAGGTTCCGTCCGCGGCGCACTTGGTGAACGCGAAGTCTTCGCCGTCGGCGTCTCCAAAGCTCACGAAGCACTGCGTCCAATAGAAGGAATCGTGCGAACCGCTCTCGTACAGTCTCTCATCCGGCGTCCGGCTCAGGCGCTCGCCCACGACCCTGCCGGTGACGGTATTGGTGCAGTTGCTGCCCGTGATGAACGCGTCGGTGAGGTTGCAAACGGCGGCATGGCGGCTATTGATGATCGCCGGGTTGGCAAAACCGATGCTGACGTGGTATCCGGCCGGTCCGAACTCCTGGAAGAAGCTAGGCTCGCCGATGCGGACAAAAGAATCGTGCGCCTTCTGGCCGTCCAGAGTGTTGGTCTGGAGCCACTCCTCCCCTCTTGCAATCCGGTCGGCTCCCGGGGTAGCAATCACGCCAAATCGTCCTGGCATCAGGTTGGCAATCACGGCCTGGCCCGCCAGCGGCGATAGGGTCTTGCCATCCGACTCGTATTTCGGGCAGGTGACGATCATGCCGGTGATGCCCGTTTGCGTTGGGTCGGTTGTGCTTTGCCGCGGATTCACCGAAACCGGGCAGGCGTCGTTCCCGGTAACCGGATCGAGGGTTCCCGCCAGGCTGTTGGACAGCGGCTGGTTGAACATGTCGTAGGTCATCTGTCCGGTAAAATCGCCGTTGCCACCCATCGCATCCCAAAGGTGGATTTGGAAGCCGCCGAGACCAGGCTCTTGGGGCGACAAGACGTCAATTCCGCCACCGCCATCCTGCTCGCCGTTGAGCGGGAAGTCATCCTCGAAGACAAACACAGACAGTTTCGACGGCGGGTATGGGGAGGGCTGGGTCAGCACTGTAACGGCCGTCGGGAAAGTGCAGGTGCTCACCGGCGGTACCGGGTTACAGCTGATTGGGGCGCCGCCCATGCCATGGCCTACCGGACCCGCGTTATAGAACGGGTTGGCTGCGTCGCCCGGCAAAACGGAGATGTAATAGCGCTTGGCGGGATCCAGAGCGACCTCGCCAGGAAGTACCGGCGTCATTCCAGTTCCTGCCGTGTCGGGCCGGCAGACGCCATTGCTGACATCGCACACCGCACCCACATGCGCGCCCGTCGCGGGATTCAATACAGTCTGGCCCCCTTCGCAGGACTGCGCTCCCGTGCAACCTTGCGCCACGAACGGCATGTTGCTGGTATGGAAATTGACTCCCAAGGTTGGAACGATGGTCGTTCCGGTATTCGCTGTGGTGGCGGGATTGACGTAGAAAGATCTGTCTTCCTCAATGATCCAGCGATAGTCGGTGATTTGCGTTGTCTTGTCGTTGCCGTCCAGAACCGTCACCTGAAGATTGGTCGGCGTGGGGAAGGTGAGGGTCACGGTCGCAGGGGGGCTGAGGGTTCCCTGTGAGTTCTGCGCCCGGAAGGTGAAGGTGTAGGTCCCCGCACCGGGGGCCGTCGCGGTGAACCCGCCGTTTGCATCCGCCAGAATGGTTACACCCGCGGGTTGTACGACGGTTGAGATGGCCACGGTAAGAGCATAGCCGGCTGCGTCTTGGGCACCGCTCAGGACTCCCGGGGTCTTGATGGCCAGATAGGTAGCCATGGTTGACGTGTAGGAACTGTTGAGCACGGTGATGCCGGTCGGCGCCTCAAGCGTCGCAGCGCCCAGGGTCACGGTAGCGGTTACCCCGGAGGAGCACAGCGCGGCCGTAACCGAACCGTTCGCGCAGTATACAAAGGAGTCCGGCGTCGCCGCGGTTCCGGCGGCGCTGGGAACATAAGCGAAGGTGCCGTTTGCATTAAGAGCCAGCGTGCCGTGGGTCGGCGCCGTTAGGAGCTGAACGCCGTAGACATTGACGTCATTGGCGATGACTCCCTTGGATGGATCGGACACCATGAATGCCGAGCACGGAGTTGCAGCGCACGGAGTCAAGGAGTTGTAGGTATCCGCATTGGCCACTGCCGGCGCGAATGCAGGAGCAGCCGGGAGTCCGGCGCCATTGACGCCGATGTAGGCCAGCATCCCGGCGTCACGCGCAATCGCGTTGCCCGACAGGCTCAATTCACGATCGTAGATCGGAAGAGCCTTTGCACCGCTCGCAGGCACATTGATCATCACGTCGAAGGTCTTGCCCGCGGCCATAAATACGTCGCTCTGCACCTTGGGAGCGCCCGGTGCAAGGTTGCCGTCTTCCGCGATGATCGAGAAGCCGTTGAGCACCGGAGGCAACCCGGCGACCGCTTGCGTGGTTTGCTCTCCCACCATCGAAGGCACGTGCATGCGCGAGCCGGCATTCACCAGCCGTACCAGGACTTTTCCGGTGGCGGTCGATGTGTTGTTGGGGAATGTAGAGAACAGCGACGCCGCGGCGTTGCTCTTGGTGAACGCCACTCCATTGATCGTGTAATACAGCGGGGTATAGTTCACCGCCGGGGGATAACAGGTCAGGTAATTGGTATTTCCTGCCCCTGGGTAGCCGCACCCGCCTGGCTGGCCCGACCATACCTTGGTCTCACTGAATCCGACCGTGTTCACTGCGGCGAAGACGGTTCTATTTTGCACCGGGTCGATTTCACCGAAGGCCAGCGGAATTTCCGCATCGTAGGTCACGGCGGGAGTAGTCCCCACGGCCGGATAAGCGGTACCGGCTGCCGTCTCGGTGCTAATTCCCGTGGTAGATACCGACGCCGTGGGCGCGGTCGTGACCACGAGGATTCCATACAGACCCATCGGAACCTGAATGGACGGGTGCGTACCAGACTCCAGCAGGTACGTGCCTGGCCGCAGGGTCGACCAGGTCAGCGGCGTGGTCGCTCCCTCCGCCACTTCGGTGGCGAACGACTGCAAGCGCGCTCCCTGCGGCGGCGGAGTGAAGGTTGGGTTTGTGCCCCCGGGCGTGTTCACCGTGGACCAGGTCACCCCCAGTTGGGCGTGGGTCGGACTCGCCGTGCAGGTCGCGCCGCCGCTGGCGGCCGCGCCTCCGCAGGTCGCGCCCGAAGACCCGAGACCGCCGCCCACCTGACCCACGATGACGAGCGACGTGGGCACGGTGTTCGCGGTCGTGCTGCCGGTCGGCGTAAACGTGAGAAGGTTCGTCAGATTGATGGTCAGCGGTTGTCCGGTGGGAACGGTAATCACCACCGGCGACCAGCCGGTCGCGCCTGGATGCAACGGCGCGCAGGTCCCGACCTGGCCGGTCACGAAGGTTCCGCAGCTGTAGCCCCACATCGGCACCGTGGAGCCATCGGGCATGGTCAGGCTGGTCGGCTGCGCCGTCAGATTGACTTGGGCACCGGACACACCCACTCCGAGGAGGAGAATGGTTAGGGCGAGGACAGCTGTCTTCAGAGTTTCTTCGAGATAGTTGGATCGCATCGCTATTCTCCTCAGTTAGTTCGACTCGTCAATCACAAATTCCCGGCTATCAACCAGCATCATCATCAGCATTCCACCGGGGAAAACGTTGTTGGTCGTAATCTCGCGCTCGTTGTGCGAGTGCCACATGAATGCCCAGCCGCGCTCGTTGGCCGGGTTGGCCTGGATGTTGGTAGGCTGCAACAGGGTGCAGTTCGCATTGGTGGTGGTGTCGCAGGCGGGATTGCCCGCGCGCAGGGTCGCATCCGGACCCAGGTAGGGAGTGCCGCCGTACCACGCGCCATTGGTGAAGATGTTTGCATCGGGCAGAGTTGCCGGGCCGCCGGTGGCCACGTCGCCGAAGGGAGCCTTTTGCATCGGCTTGTTGTGGTCCTGGCACCACTCGTAATAGTTCAGCGCGCTGGGGGCGCCGGTGTTGTACCCGTTGGCATCTGCGGTACAGGGAAGCGTGGCCAGCATGTCCGAAGAACCCGGATTGTGCCCGTACATATCCCAGTTGAGGCCCCTGCCCGTGAAGTAGAAAATCCCGTCAAACGCCTGCCCAGGCGTCGTGTCGGTGGTGAACATCAGAATCCCGGCGAGACCGGTCCCATCGGGAGTGAGGATCAAATTCCCGTCCCGCGCCAGGATGCGCACGTGGTTGGCGTGCTCGTGGAAGGGATGTTGCCATCGGCCCTGACCGATGACGCGGATCAGCGTCTGCTCGCCGGGGTGCATGTGCGGGTTGCCGTTGTAGGGCTGATGGGGGTACTCGGGCGCATAGTTGCCGTCCATGTCATCGGGCATCGAGCGCCCGTTGATCAGGAAGTAGGTGGGATGGTATGGCTCCGTCGGGACTTCGAGCTGGCAGGTCGGATTCGTAACTACGCAGCCGGTCTTGGCCGTGACCTGCGCCAGCGCCTGGCGGTGAATGTTCGAATCCATTTCAGCAAACTGGAAAAGGTACTCGCGGTCGTAGCAGCTTCCCGGAACGTGGTAAGCGGCTCCGGTCGGGGAGAGCCGGAAGTCGGCTTCGTTGTTCAACACCAGGGAGGGCGGCGTGGTGGTGGAATTGATGCCGGCGTTTCTGTTATGAAGGGGGCAGGTCGGGGCGTTGGTGGCATTGGGCAGTACGATGATGGCGCCGTACAGACCCATCTCGATCTGCAGGTCACCCTGAGTGCCGCTGTAGTAGGCGCGCGTCCCGGGCGTCGAGGCAGTGAACGTGTAGGTCACCGTACCGCCCGGTGCAGCCTCTTGCGTCAGCAGGCCGGTCACTCCGCTGCCCGCAGGGCTGGTCACCTGAAATCCGGGAAACAGAATCGATGTGTTGCCGGCAGCCGTGGGCAGACCGTTGGTCAGGTTGACGGTTACCGTCTGTCCTTCCGTCACGACCAGCGTGGGCCCCGGTACCTGCATCGTAGGGCAAGTCGCGTTGGGAATCGCACCGGGCACGAAGCTGATCCCGGTCGTGCTGGTGCAGCCGTAGCCCCACGAGTAAACCGCCTCGCCGTCGGGCTGGTTGAGGTAAGCCGGTTGCGCGGTCAAGTTGAAGGTTGTACCCGTAATGCCAGGAGCCGCAGCAAAAGCCGCTGGGGTGAATAGCAGCGTCACAGCCGCCATCAGCGTCAAGATCAGTTGTGTCTTCGAGATCGCGTTTTTCATGTTCATCGGCCTCATTGCGGCTCTCCTAATTGCAGGTGTTCCCAAATGTGTTGCCGTTAGTCATGCTGTTGCAGATGTGCACCTCGGTCATGAGCCCACCGAAGTTCTCCGCGTCGTTCGACAAGTGATCCAGATTGGGGGTGTAGAGATAGAACACGCTGCCCGCCGGATACAGTTTGGCTGCGCAGCCGACGGATCCGCAGCTGGCGTCGCTGGCATCGAGAACCACGTCGAGAGACTCGCCGCCGCCCAGCGTGATCGAGTTGGTAAAGTACTCCGTGTTGTTTCCCGCTTGGTCGCGCAACAGCTTGGCGTTGTACCCTACGACGTGCATCGGAATCCCCATTGAGGCCAAGGTCTGATATTCCTGAACGTCCAGGTCGGCGATCCGGAGCGCCGCCTTGCCGCCCACCGGAATGTTGATGATGGAAGGCAGTGGCTGCGAGTAATGCATCCTGCCATCGGAGGATTGCGTTGCCTGGGGGCCGGGTGTGACCGTGTCGGGATAGCTTCGCCCGTTCAACAGGAAGTACTTGTCCTTCATATCCGCAAACCCTTCCGGGTTGAAGGTCATGCCCACGAAGTGGAAGTTGGGATCGAAGCCGTGGATCTGGAGGGGGTACTCGACATCGTAGTAGGTCGAGCCGTCGCCGTCGTTGTAAACATAGTTGCCGGTTGCTGCCCGGGTCGCCGAATTGTTGGTGACCGGCAAGTTGGTGCTGCACAGGATATCGGCGGCGGGTTTGCAAGCCGTACGGAGATCAAGTTGCTGCTGCTGAAGGCCCGCATAGAGGACGGTGCCGACCGGGACGCGATTCTGCCTCGGGCGCACGTACAGCTGCCCGACCATGCCCATCTGCAAGTGCTCCGGAGGAGTGATGTGGCAGTGCCAGAAGTAAGTGCCGGCGTCGGGGGCCAGATAGTAATAGGTGAAGCTGCCGCCGATGTTGATCGCCACCGAGGCGTCAGGCACGCCGTCGTAAAACGCCGAAGCGTTGGGATAGCCGTGGAAGTGGATGGTGTGCTGCTCGAACAAATCCGGGCGCATGATCATGCCCACGTTGGTGAGGGTCAGGAAGAGCTCGTCATCCTCGTCGAACGCGATCAAGGGTGCCGGGAGGTTACCGTTCATCACGCCGACGTCCAAGATCTGGCGGGGATCGACGTGTCCATCGATTCCCGGGACACTCGCCGCGGTTGCGGTCTGAGATCCGTTCACGTCAGGCAGTCCGGCGGCCGTGGCGGTGTAGGTAAAGGCAAAGTTGGCCGCGAAAAAGGCGTTCGGGACCCCCACCGAACTCACCGTGAAGGTGCCGTCATACGGGCCGGCTGCGGGCGGGGTGCCCGTCCCTGAGATGACGACCTGGTCTCCCACCGAGAAACCGACCGGCGCGTTCAGGACAACCGTGACTGTGTTCCCGGTCTCGCTGATGTCGTAGATGGTGTCCACGAACGGTACGTCGGGAGTCAGACCCACGGCGCCGTTCCAGGTAAAGTTTGCGGTCGCGCCCACCTGGTAAGGCGAACCGGTCCCGTAGTCGGTCGCCCCGTCGGAGGTAGCCGGGTCGCCCGGCTTGAGCGGCGTCGCGTACGGATACAGCGTATTGAACACCGACGGGACCTGCGTGCCGGGTTTGCCGGCAGCGATGTCGGCCAGACCCGACAACGGCCCGAAGGAGAACAAGAACGTCTGCGTGCCGTCCGCCATGGTCGCGTAGCCGTCGCCACCGGAGACCTGCTGGCACTTGATGGCGCCGTTCACGTTGGTCGCGGCAACGGTCCCATCCGGCACGAGATATCCGTGGGATCCTGTCACCAGCGCTGTCGGGCCGATGTAAGACGGCTCCGAGTTGTTGTCCGCCGGAAGATAGGCGTGTGTGCTGTCCTTCACCGGGTGCGTGATGGTGCTGGTCGGACATTGAACGCGAAACGATTGCGCGCTCGCTGCGACTGTCGCGAGACAGATAAGAACTATGGGCAACCAAACCTGGAGAGACTTTTTCATGACTTTGCGGCCTCCATCCGGACCTGTCGGCGCAAGCAGCGCCATGTTTCGATAGCTGAGTGATGATCGGAGAACAAGGGGAAGGCTGGTCACGCACATAGGGTCCGCGTGCACATCCCCAAACATTGACATCAGTTGTGATTCCCCACTTCGCATGCGGTGAGCGGTAAATCCCTCTCCTCGGGGGACGAGCGGGCGCAGTTTCGCGGCCGTGCACGTCCTCCGCAGAACTCTGCGTATCGGGCGATATTGCTGCTTTTTCTGCTTTGGTCTGCGAACTCAGGCTGAGGGAGTAATCCTGTGCCGCAGCATGTTCAAGGGGGAGTTACCCGACCAAGAGGGGGGGGCTTGGTCTCATCGAACTTCGGTCACTTTAGGGGAGTTCCCAACAGCTGTCATCATCAAGATGAATGAGATTTCCCAGAAAAAATTCGTTCTCGGCCAGACCTGAGAACTCGTGGTGTGGGCCAGAACCCAAGCCAGACACCGAACGGCCTGATCATGCCGGTTTCGGCGGGGCGCAGCGAACAGGGGATCGCCGCTTGCTTCACACACGGTTGGTCACGCGCGGTTTCCGGTTCATCAGCAGCTTGAGGAAGGCATCTTCGGCGTCCTGCCCTGGAGTCCCCGCGATCGGTTCCCTATCCTTATTCACGCTGCGAATCAGCCCGATGCTCTTCAATAAAAGAGCGACCAGTTCGCTCTGCCGCTGCACGCCTACCTTTTCAAACAGGTGCTGCAAATGGGTCCGTCCGGTCGAGGGTCGAATGGCGAGCTGATCGCAACACTCGTCCAGATTCTTGCCTTCCATCAAAAGGTTAGCCAGCCGGGCTTCTGTCGACGTGAGCCCGTAGAGCTGACGCAGCTCGTTTTCTGCTGCTTCGATCGGAAGCTGCGGATCCAGAATGAACACCAGCGCGGACAGTTCGCGGGTGGCCCGTTCTGCGGGCGAACGTTTCATCGCCCGCACCAGCAGGGTCAGGGGCCGCTTTCCCGAAGGTCTTTGGATCGCGACCACCGCATCTTCTCTTGAACGCCTTGCCATCACCCCCGGGCGGGCGGCCTGCTGCAGAAGTCCGCTCAACGCCGGACCGCAGCCCGTCATCTCCTGCAAGACTCCGCTCGGCGTGAGTTCGAGTCCGTCGCGACTGTTCAGGAGCTGCTCGGCTACACGATTCGCCATTAACAACATCCCGGCAGCGGTGGTAACGACCAATCCGATGTTCAGAAGGTCAAGCGCTTCGAAACCGACCATGAGCAGGGGCAGAGATCGATGGTTGGAGTGGTCGACCAGATTCGTGATCTGGCGGGCATACTCACTCTCCGCTTTTGCCATGGCCTCGGCGCACAGAACTGGATCCTGGCAGCCGCCTTTGGACTCCAGGGCTCCGCAATGAGGGCAGGTCCAGTCTTCATTCATCCGCCGTGGGGACAATGTCGACCTCGTGGCCGGAATCTTCTTAGCCATAATGTCCCTCAGGCGCGAGCGTCACGGCGCCCGCGGACGAGCGCTACGCTCTTGCGATTACCACCATATAACAACCCGCATCGGCGAATATTCGCTTGCAGGTTTTCAGGGAGGAGGGGAGGGGGAGGGTGTTTAGCGATAAAAATCCATTGGAATACTCTATGGGTGGACTTGCCGGGGTGTCATCCTCTATATGAATGAGAAAACGCTGCTAGCCGAATCGTAATGTTTGGACCGCGAATCTCCCGGCTCGCGCTCGGATCTGAATGAAAACACTGGTTGTGCCCCCGTCCCCTCATAAAATCGAGCGCACCACACCTCCATCCGCCCGCACCGCCGCGCCGTTGGTCGCCGCCGACAGTGGGCTGCACAGGAAAGCGACCAGGGCCGCAACCTCCTCGGGGGTCGCGAAACGTTTCAACAGCGAGGTAGGACGCATGCCGCGGAAAAATTCTCGCTCGACCGTCTCTCGGTCCGTGCCCTGCTCGGCCGCAAGTTGGCCGACGAATCGGCTGACACCTTCCGACGCCGTGGGTCCAGGCAGCACAGAATTTACGGTGACTCCGGTTCCCGCCGTGGTTTCGGCAAGCCCGCGCGCGATCGCCAACTGGGCAGTTTTTGTCATTCCGTAATGGATCATTTCCGAGGGAATCTGCACGGCACTCTCGCTCGAGATAAACACAATGCGCCCCCAGTTCCGCTTTTTCATTTCGGGCAGATAATGCCGGCTGAGCCGCACCCCACTGAGAACGTTCACTTCGAAGAAGCGCAGCCAGTCGTCGTCACTGATCTGGTCAAAAGGCTTGACCTCGAAAATCCCGAGGTTGTTTACGAGGATGTCGAGGTCGGGATGGCGACGCACTGCGTCCCGGACTCCATCGGCGGTTCCCAAGTCCGCAGCCAGACCTTCCACCTTTCCGCTGCCGCTCGAGGCTTGCAATTTCCCCAACGCCTCTTTCACTCTCTTTTCGGTCCGTCCGTTGACCACCACGGACGCGCCCTCTTGCGCCAATGCCCAAGCGATTGCGAATCCGATACCACCCGTGCTTCCAGTAACCAGCGCTCGCTTGCCTTCAAGTTGCAGGTTCATTCCGACTTCGATGCCGGGGTGTGGGCGAATGATTCAGCACCGCCCAAGCAGGCTTCCGGTCGGCGGTAGCGGCTGCGCGCAGACCACCTGTCTTGCGTCCTTGCCTGCCCGCTCTTCCATCCTCTACCATCAGACCAGGGTTCGGTGGAGGCCTATGCACAAAAAGCCGTATTCCAAGCCGCCGGTAGCCGAGAGTCCGATCGCCGACGTTTTTGAAGGACGCCATCCCTCCGAAGGCGAGCGGCGTTGGGCGGAGGAGACTCTGGCGACTACCCTCGAGAAGGCTCCCGAAAACCCCATCGGCGCACCGACCGGCGTCAACCGGGACGAGCACGGCCGCGCCCGTTTCAGTACGATTTCAAACGTCCCCATTGGGCGCCTCTACACCCCGGCCGACCTTCCCGAAGACTGGAGCGAAGAGAAATATCTCGGCGATCCCGGTCAACCTCCCTACACCCGCGGCATTCACGCAACCGGATACCGGGGCAAACTCTGGACCATGCGCATGTTCTCCGGCTTCGCCTCGCCGGAGGAAACCAACCAGCGCTACAAATACCTGCTCGAACACGGTGGAGGAGGGCTATCGGTCGCTTTTGATTTGCCCACCCTGATGGGCTACGACTCCGACCACCCTGCCAGTGAAGGCGAAGTCGGCAAGTGCGGTGTCGCCATCGATTCGCTCGAGGACATGGAAATCCTGTTCGAGGGCATTGATCTCGAGCAGACCACCGTATCGATGACCATCAATTCACCTGCCAGCGTGCTCTGGGCCATGTACCTGGTGGTCGCGGAAAAGCAGGGCGCCGACTGGCAGAAAATTTCCGGCACCCTGCAAAACGACATTCTCAAGGAATACATCGCGCAGAAGGAATATATCTATCCGCCCGCGCCCAGCATGCGTCTGGTGGTCGACACCTTCGAGTTCGGCTCGAAGTTCACGCCCCGGTTCAACACCATCTCGATCAGCGGATACCACATCCGCGAAGCCGGTTCGACCGCGTTGCAGGAACTCGCCTTCACCCTCTACGACGGAGTGGAGTACGTCGAGTGGGCGCGCCGCCGCGGGCTTGAGGTCGACGAGTTTGGACCGCGCCTCAGTTTCTTCTTTAACGCGCACAACGACTTCTTCGAAGAGATTGCCAAGTATCGTGCGGCCCGCAAGATCTGGTATCGCCTCACGAAGGATCGTTTTGGAGCGAAAAACGCCCGAACGTGGTTGATGCGCTTTCACACCCAGACCGCCGGCGTCTCGCTGCCCGCGCAGCAACCGATGAACAACATCGCTCGCGTGGCCCTGCAGGCCCTGGCGGCCGTGCTCGGCGGAACCCAATCGCTGCACACCGACTCCTACGACGAAGCGCTCGCGTTGCCCACCGAGGAAGCGGCCCGCATCGCGCTTCGCACGCAACAGATCATCGCCTACGAAAGCGGCGTCGCGCAGACGGTCGATCCGCTCGGCGGCTCTTACTTCGTCGAGAAATCCACGCTCGACATGGAGGCAGGCGCTTTCCAATATTTCGACAAGCTCGACCAGATGGGAGGCATGGTGAAAGCCATCGAGCGCGGCTACCCGCAGAAGGAAATCGCCGAGGCCTCCTATCAGTACCAGCGAGCCGCCGAAGCGAACGAGAAAGTCATCGTCGGCGTCAACCAATTCACGATCGAGGAACCATCCCCCCGCATTCTCTACATCGGCGACAGCGTGGCACGTGCGCAGACCGAAAAACTCAGGAACCTGCGCGCCCGGCGCTCGAACCAAGAAGTTAGGCGCCGTCTGGAAGCGCTCAAGAGAGCAGCCGCCCAGGAACCGACAGCCGGGACCGACGGCAATGTATCTTCCGCAAACACGATGCCCTATATCGTCGATGCGGTGCGCGCCTATGCGACGGTGGGCGAGATCTGCGAGGCCCTCCGCGAAGTGTATGGAACCTATACGGAAGTGAGCATAACCTAGACTTCGGCCCCTGCACCTCACAGCTTCGGGATCCATTCGTGAAAGACCTGCTGGACGAGACCGCGCGCCGTGCCCAACTCTACGCATCCCGTGCCCGGCGGCGACCCGTCGCACCCACTGCTCGAGAGATCGCCCGCCTCGACCATCTCGCCGGTCCAGTTCCGGACGGGCCAACCGATCCCCGGGACGTCTTGTCCCTGCTCGACGACTACGGGTCTCCCGCGACCGTGGTGTCCACCGGCGGACGGTATTTCGGATTCGTAACCGGCGGAACCTTGCCCGCCGCGCTGGCCGCCAACTGGCTCGCCGCTGTCTGGGATCAGAACTGCGCGCTCCGCGTGATGTCGCCGGTGGCAGCAAGACTCGAGGAGATATCGCTCGCCTGGCTGCGCGAACTGTTCGGTCTCGCTCCAGAGTGTGGATGTGGCTTCGTGACAGGCGCCACTATGGCGAATTTCGCCGGACTCGCCGCCGCTCGCCATGCCTTACTGGCGCGAGCCGGCTGGAATGTCGAAGACCAGGGGCTGTTTGGCGCTCCCGAAATCAAGGTCGTGGTGGGAGCCGAGGTACACATCTCACTCATGAAAGCGCTGTCCCTGGTGGGATTCGGAAAGGCCCGTCTCACGATGGTCTCAGCCGACGCCCAGGGTCGAATGCGTGCCGAGGAACTGCCTCCGCTCGATGAGCGTACCCTGGTCTGCATCCAGGCGGGAAATGTGAACACCGGCGCCTTCGATCCTGCCGCGGTGATTTGTGCCCGCGCTCACGAGGCGGGCGCGTGGGTGCACCTCGACGGAGCCTTTGGCCTGTGGGCTACCGCTGCGCCCGGACGCGCTCATCTGGTGGCCGGCGCAGCCGAGGCCGACTCCCTTGCCACCGACTGCCATAAGTGGCTGAACGTACCCTACGATTGCGGACTCGTATTCGTGCGGGACCAAACGCACCTTCGCGCGGCCATGACCTTCAACGCTGCCTATCTGCAGACGACCGAGTCCAGAGAGCCTTCGCAATACACCCCCGAAGCATCCCGCCGTGGCCGCGGCATCGAGGTGTGGGCTGCGCTGCGATCCCTCGGTCGCGACGGTCTTGCTGAATTGATCGAGCGCAACTGTCGCCAGGCCCGGCGCCTTGCAGAGGGCTTGCGGGTAGCTGGCTTTACGATCCTCAATGACGTGGTTCTAAACCAGGTGCTGGTATCGTTCGGCACGGACGGACAAACGCAGCGCGTCATCGATGACGTGCAAAACGACGGCACCTGCTGGTGCGGCGGAACCCGGTGGCACGGCCAGACCGCCATGCGGATCAGCGTCTCCGGTTGGGCCACCACGGACGACGACGTGGAGCGGAGCCTGGCAGCGATTGTGCGCATCGCGCGCAACGTGCGGTCAGGCCAGTGAGCGCTCGGCAGGCGCCCTGCCGCAGCCTGGACCGGCGAAACGGGGGAAAAAAGCACCGTACTTTCGAGTATGTTTGGGGTCGCAATTTGCGACCTCAAAACCGGCTCCGCCCGTTAGAATTTCAAGGTTATGTCCAAATCGCAGACCGCGCTCGCCCTCCCCGTCGAATCTCGCATCCTCGTTCTCCGCCATCAGAAGGTCATTCTCGACACCGATCTGGCTGAGCTTTATGGGGTCCCCGTGAAGCGCCTCAACGAGCAGATCAAGCGCAATCAGGAACGATTTCCGTCCGATTTCATGTTCCAGTTGAACCCTGAAGAGCAAGCCTCCCTGAGGTCGCAATCTGCGACCTCAAATCAGGGTCGCGGGGGCCGCCGCTACGCTCCCTACGCCTTCACCGAGCACGGCGCCATCATGGCTGCCACGGTGCTTAATTCCGAACGTGCCGTGGAAATGAGCGTCTTTGTCGTGCGAGCCTTCGTCCGCCTGCGCGAAATGCTGGCGGCGAATGAGCAACTGGCCGCCAAACTCGACGAACTGGAACTGCGTCTCGACACCCACGACGCATCCATCCAGGACCTGCTCGAGGCCATCCGGGAACTCATGGCACCCGAGCAAGCTAGCGACCGCAAAATCGGATTTCAGCTCCCCCCGGGCAAGACGAGCTCCTAGCGGACCACGCAGCCGGCTATCTGTTAGACTCCGCCCGTGTCCACCCTCAGCCGACGACAGTTCCTTTCCCAAGCTGCTGTCACCGCAGCGGCTTTCTGGTTGGCGCCGGGCAGCCTGCGCGCACACAACGCCGGCCCGGCTCTGAAGTTTCCCACTGCGCCACGCGATCGCCTCTGCGTCGCGTCGTATCCTTTCCGCGAATTCATCACGGGGCCCGATGCCAGGCCTGGAGCGACGCCGCCCATGGACCTCAAGGATTTTGGCGCTCACGTCAAAGAAAAGTTTGGCATCGACAAGATCGAACCCTGGACCGGGCACTTCCTCTCCACCGCCCCGAAATATATTGAGCAGTTTCGTGCCGCGGTCGAAAGAGCTGGATCGCACGTCATAGACATCGCGGTCGACGGAGAGAGCAGCCCCTACGCTCCCGAACCTGCGGTGCGCGCGCAAGCCGTCGCCTTCAGCCGGAACTGGATCGACATCGCCGGGGCGCTCGACGCACCCAGCATCCGCACCAACATCCCCTCGACTCGCGACTCTGCTCCGCATCTGGAACGAACCGTCGACAGCCTGCGCCGGGTTGCCGACTATGCCAGCAAGAAAAACATCGTCGTGAATCTGGAAAATGACAACCCCGTCAGCGAGGACCCGTTTTTCATTGTGCAGCTGATTGAGAGAGTGAATAGCCCGTGGCTGCGCGCTCTGCCCGACTTCGCGAATACGTTGGCCTCCGCGAAGGACCCGGAGCACGCCTACGCGGGAGTCGATGCCATGTTCGCCCACGCCTACTCCATCTGCCACGTCAAGGACGCAGAAACCGCGGCCGACGGCAGGCTCGTGCAGGTCGATCTACCCCGCACCTTCAGCTTCCTGAAGCAGCACCGCTACCAGGGATACTGTTCGATGGAGTGGGACCGGCCTGGAGATCCGTATGCAGGCACGGAGAATTTGATCAAGACCACGATTCGCCTGCTCAGCTGATCTGAGCGATCTGCGTTCTTCCCGGAGATCTGCGGCCGGTCTTTCCGAATTGGAAAGGTTTTCAAACATATTCCAGAAATATTTTGGGTGATTTCCACGGCGTGTTCCGCCTGGAACATCAGGCGCTCTGTCCATCCAGCAGCGAACGCAGACGGGCATACCCGGCACGGCTCACCGGCAAGCGCGTTCCATCGCTCAGGATCGCGATGTGACTGTCCTTCCCGTAGGGTTCGACCTTGGTCACCCGTTCCAGGTTCACCATGTAGGAGCGATGAATCCTCAGGAAGTTTTTGGGATCGAGCACGGCTTCCAGGCTTGAGATGGTCTGCTGCTTGAGGTGCTTTTTGCCCTGTGCGGCCAGCGCGACGTAGTCGTCCTGCGCCTCCACGTAGTCCAGTTTGGCGACTGGAATGATGTGCACGCGCGTTCCATCCTTCACAACGATGCGTTCCGAGTAGTGTCCCGGCTGGCGGGCAGATGCCGCCAACTCCGTCACCGGAGGCGACAGCGGCGCGCCCAGCCTCTGCTTGGCCCGTTCAAGCGCCACCTCGAAGCGGTCGGCGGCCACCGGCTTCAGCAGGTAGTCGACCGCGTGCACCTCGAAGGCCCGGAGCGCATGTTGATCGTATGCCGTCGCGAAGATGACGGCGATGTCGGAGCCGATCAACTCCAGCACCTCAAACCCGTCCAGCTTGGGCATCTGGATGTCGAGAAAAAGCAGGTCGGGCTTGCGCTCTGAGACCGTCTTCACGGCTTCGAAGCCGTTGGCACATTCGCCCAGAATCTCGATCTCGGGATGTGCCTTCAGCATTTCCCGCAGGACGGCGCGCGCGAGTTCCTCGTCGTCGACAATCACGGCCGTGAGGTTTCGCGAGGCCTCGCCGCTCATAGCCCAGCCTCCATTTTTTCGGCGGGAATCACCATCGACACGCGAAAGCGGTCGCTTTCCGTACGGACCTCGAAACTGGCGCGCTCGCCGTAGCGCGTCGCCAGTCGCTGCCGCACGTTCACGAGTCCCACGCCGGCTCCGCGGCGTCGAGGCATTTCGGGATCGAAGTTGTTCTCCACCTGGATCATGAGTTCGTTCCCGGGCGCACCCGAGGCGTCCTGCGGCAGGCGCTTTTCGGCACCGTCTTCTTTCCCACCGGTCCCCGTAGTGTTGCCATTCCCGCGCTGCACGTTGATACGAATCCAGCCGCCCTCGGTCAGATTTGAAATGCCATGCGCCACTGCGTTCTCCACCAGCGGCTGCAACAGCAGGGGCGGGACGGCAAAATCGAGCGCCTCCGACGCAACGTTCTCTTCGACCATGAGCCGGGCGCCGAAGCGGACCTTTTCAACGGACAGAAACGAGCGTACCAGGGCGAGCTCTTCGCGCAACGGGATCACGGTTTTCTCGCCCATACCGAGCGTCTTGCGCAAAAAATCCGCGAGCTGGATGCACATGTCCCGCGCTCGGCCTGCATCGATGCTGGTCAGCGCGCTGATCGAGTTCAGGCTATTAAAAAGGAAGTGCGGGTTCACCTGAGCTTTCAGCGCTTTCAATTCCGAGTCGCGCGCCAGCACCCGCGCCTGGATTTCACGTTTCTCCAGTTCCCGGGCATGCTCGACCGACAAGAGTAGGTAGTGCAGAGCCACCGCCAGCAGGTAGATCATCACACCGCTGGCGAACAGCAGCGGATAGTCCGGCGCGAATCTCTGGTCGAGACCGCGGAACATCTGCAGGCTTGCCAGTACGCTGGCCAGCCCCCTTGCGATCAGCACCCAGATCCCGCTGATCACAAGCGCCGCCAGCAGATGGGTCAAGGCCAGGCGGGAGAAGGTCGATGTCCCCAGCGGAGCCCCGCGACAGGAGTACCACGCCGAAAGACACATGAACGCATAGATGAGACATAGCGGCAGCACCATTCCGATGGCCTGCGGCAGACTGATCCCGCCGGGCGATGCCAGGAGGTAAAGCAGAAGAACCGCGAGTGGGATCCAGGCAAGCAGGTACAACCCCAACTGCCGCATGTGTCCAAGGATGGGGTGCATGGTGGATCAGTTCTTGACTTCAATCCCCCCGAACACAGCTACCCCGCGGATATGCAGGGTTTTGCTGGGCGCAGCCGGGTCGGTCTGCACATGTTGTGTCTTGTCGTCGTACCCGCCAAAGATTCCCACGCCTTGCACCACGACCTTCCAGTTCGAGGGAACTCGAATCTCTCCCCCGCCGAACACGGCGTTGGCCTCGATGTAGGCCTCGTCGCCCGCCATATCGGCTTGCAGCAGATCGACTTCATAGCCTCCGAACACCGCGAACAACCTCGCACCCCGGAAATCCTTGGCGGTAACGCGCCGCTCGCCTCCGCCGAATACATAAAAGGAATTCAGCTCCGGCGCGGTCGTGAACTTGGGATTCCACCCGGGCTTGTCGGACATGGCATGCACGATCAGCATGATGCCCAACACGATAATGAACAGCGGCCACGCCTCGTTCCACGTGAGGTGGGTAATTCCCAGTGCGTTGGTCTGCAGAATCGCCCCGGCGGCAATCATGCAACCGCCCACCACCCGATCTCCACGATCGTTGCCCGACAGCGCCTTGATCAGTCCTATCACCACCAGCACCACCGGCCAGAAGTTGGGCACGAAGCGGTGGGGAAGCAGATCGAACTGATTGAGCAGCAGGACGGTGCCAACGGTGATGATGATGATGCCGGCCAGCATCGCCCCGTTGCTACGTTTAGGACCTGAATTCACCAGAAGTCTCCGTGGATTCCCGGGCACTCGCCGATCTCGTGGACCGCTCGGCTGCCGGGTGAATCACCAGCAGAACCAGACCTGCGAAAATCATCAGCATGGGCCAACCATGCACCAGCGCGGTGACGGCGGGAATGTTCAGGTTGGCGGCCCAGAGATCCAGTCTACTCTGGAAGCTCGCCGTGCCTACGCCAGCCAGAACCGCCGCGGCCACCGTGTCACTCGTCCAGAACGGATAATGGTTGCTGTTGGTCATCTTCCTACTCCTCTCATCCGTGTACCAGTCACTGATTGGCTACAGTCGGAACAGTAGCGGCACGGCTTGCGGAGCGCCCGGGAGTTTCGGTGACTGGCCGCGGGCTACCGGTGAATGGAGGATTTACTCCGGGAACCCGGCGAGTTGCGACCCGGATATGCGACGGTCCGCCGATCTTTGGCAGAGCGTCTGAGTCCGCAAGACACCGACAACACGCCCGTGTTTCGTTTTTTATTCGCCTGAATGGGCATTCTGTGATACACCAATTGGCGATGCGCAAAGCGATCCTTCATTTGAAGAAGTCTGACCCGGTGATGCGCGGCATCATCGAGCGCGTCGGAGCCTGCCGCATCGAGTTCGGCGAACCCACGTTCCACAGCCTGGCGGAAGCGATCGTCTACCAGCAGCTCAACGGCAAGGCTGCCGTCACGATCTTCAGGCGGTTTGTGGATGCCGCGGGCGACCCGGTAACGCCCGCGGGCATTCTCAAGCTCTCGATCGAACAACTGCGCGCGGTGGGGCTCTCGAAGCAAAAGTCCTCCTACCTGCGCGACCTGGCGACCAAGACGCAAGAGGGTTTGCTGGACTTCGTCCAGCTCGCCGACTTGCCCGACGATGACGTCATCAAGCACCTGACCCAGGTCAAGGGCGTCGGCGTCTGGACCGCGCACATGTTCTTGATTTTTACCTTGCGTCGGCCGGACGTACTGCCCACCGGCGACTATGGCGTACAGGTCGCGATCAAAAAACATTACCGCAAGCGCAGACTTCCCAAGCCCAAAGACATGGAGAAGATCGCGAAAGCCTGGTCACCTTACCGCTCGATCGCGTGCTGGTACTTGTGGCGTAGCCTGGATATCAAGACCGTTTAACCAGGGAGGGCACAGAGACACAGAAGAAAAAAATCTCCTCAGCAGACGACCGTTGCGTCCTGGCGGGTTGATTCGTCCGCGATTCCCCTGTGTTCCCCGTGTTCTCTGTGGTTAAATTGTCGTCATGGCGATCCAGCAGAAAATCCGCGTTCTCGTGGCGAAGCCTGGTCTGGATGGCCACGATCGCGGCGCAAAAGTGATTGCCCGCGCCTTGCGCGATGCCGGTATGGAAGTCATCTACACGGGTCTGCGCCAGACTCCTGAGATGGTCGTGAACGCCGCGCTCCAGGAAGACGTCGATGTGATCGGCCTGTCGATCCTGTCCGGCGCGCACAACGCGATTGTCCCGCGCGTGACCGACCTGCTGAAGCAACACAAGATGGACGACGTCCTCCTGCTGGTGGGCGGCATCATTCCCGATCAGGATGTGGAGGGCCTCAAGACCGCGGGCGTAGCGGCCATCTTTCAGCCGGGCACCGCGATGGACGACATCGTGAAATTTATCCGCGAGCATGTGAAGCCGCGCGGGGTTCCCGCGTAACAGCGAGCAGTCAGGTCTCAGGTCTTCGGAAACCCCTTCTTGACCGATCCTGGTTGCCATCCCTATGAATGAAATCTCCGCATCCCGGCTTCGCGATATTCTTGCGCAGACGATTGGTCCGGCTCCTTGGTACTGGCAGACATTCCCAGCCCTCACTTCGGTCGCTCGCCAGCGCTTTGACTGGACCCACCACGGAGAGCAGGGACCCACGGGGTACGTCGTGACCCTGGGACTCGATCAGGAACCCGACAAGCCGCGGCTGGCGCTCAACACCTACTGCCGTCCATTTTTCGTGGCGCCCTCCTATCTTGGGGTCTGGTGCCCAGAAGGGCGCAGCATCCGCTTCACTTGCTTCGATCCTGACACGCTGAAGGCGTTCGAGATGGCCGAGATCGCCGGCTGGTTCAAGCAGTCGGCCGAGCGCATCTACGCGCACACCGAACCGGTTGCGGACTTTGACATTCCACTGAATCTTGGTCCGGGCACGCACAAGATCGAGGTCCCTCGCGAGTTCGCAACGGTGGAAGAACTGATCGTACCCACCAGCTATAGAGCCATGTCGAACGATGAACCAGCCTTCGCGTTGTTCGTCTTCTACTTGCACGCCGGACTGCTCGAAGTGCTGCCGCAGAAGTGGTTCACCGCCGCGCAGTACCAGGTGGGGCAGCAGTGGATCACACGGGCCACGCGCGATCCTGAATCGCATCGCATCGTGGGCGAGTGCTTTGGCGCCGGAACGTTCCTGCTGGAAGAAGACGGGTGCCGACTGGAGCGGTGGATGGAGAAAAGATAGTTCACTGTTCCTGGTTCCCGGTTGGGTTTCCCTTTGTCCGCTGGATTGATCCGCCGCCTCGAGCCAACCTGTGCGGACTTGACGGGGATGACGAAGTTGTATCCTTGCTTCGCATGTTTCCCGTCTCTCCACGCTTTGTCCTTGAGGAAACCAGTGGCGTGATCTTGTTGCGCCTGCGCTCCGAGGACGGCGCGAACCGTCTGACACGGGCGTGCGTGCTCGCCCTGACAGACGCGGTTCACCATCTGACAGCTTCCCAGAGGCCCCTGGTGATTACCGGCGGCCATAGGTTCTTCTCGGCCGGCGCCGACCTCGCCGAGATCGCCGCACTGACCGGTCCCGACGCCTACCGGTTTTCTCAGATGGGGCAGGCGCTCATGAATGCGATCGAGCAGTTCCCTGCTCCCGTCTACGCGGCCATCGAAGGCTACTGCATGGGAGGGGGACTGGACCTCGCGCTCGCCTGCCATGGCCGCGTCGCGTCGCCTGCCGCCGTTTTCGGGCATCGGGGAGCCGCCTTGGGGCTGATCACGGGCTGGGGCGGGACACAGCGCCTGCCGCGTCTGGTTGGAAAAGGCCGGGCGCTCGAAATCCTTTTGACCGCCGAGAAGATTCTGACAGGGACTGCCCTGCGCATCGGACTTGTCGATGCGATCGCCGGCGACCCGGTCGAGGAAGCAGTCGAACGGATCGCAGCCCGACATTTCTCATCGGCTCTTGGAGATACCACCTCGAAGGAGGGATTCCCGCGTCCAGACCTAGGACCTTCCAGCCCATGAAATCGGCGAAATGCCCTGCTTTTTGCGCCTTCCATGCCAGCGTCGATTTCACTGACATCGGACACGTGCTGTTCAGCCTGGAACCCTACCCGAACGTGCCCGGGTGCTCGGTGGCGAAGCCGAGTCCGAATGGTCGCCTGATCGACTCGACCGCCGATGTGCTCTCGCACGAACTGATCGAAACCATCACCGACCCCGATGGCGACGCCTGGTGGATTTTGAACAATCTGCTTCTTCTGGGTGCGGAAATCGGCGACGTTTGCAAGAATTACAAGTTCAGCTACGCGTCGTCCTCCCTGAACCAAAAGCTGTACCAGATTCAGCCGGAGTATTCCAACCAGTACCAGCCTGTGTATACACGCCCCAAACTAGATTCCGGGTACGCTGCTTGCACGCCCAAGCAACGATGGAGCGGGCACCTCGCCAGGGTGCCCATCCTTTTTTGACTTCTGCTTTTCGAGACATCTGACAGAGCGTTGGTGGCGACCCGCCCCTCGCGGGAGCGAGCTCACGCGAGCAGGCCTTTCTGCGGTAGCCTTTCGGTGCTGACTTGCCCGCTCTTGATCCCAGACGGTAGCATGAAGTGTTTGGCTTATGTGCGAGGAGGCATTATGGCGACCGACACCGTGACCAGCCCGGCCGTGCTGAGCAGTGGAAACACGAAAGTTTACAAGAACTATATTGCGGGCGAGTGGGTGGAGTCCTCGACCGGAGAGACCTTTGAAGACCGCAACCCGGCCGATACCCGGGAAGTGGTGGCGATTTTCCAGAAATCCGGGAAGGCCGACGTGGATGCCGCGGTGGAGGCGGCGAAACAGGCGTTCGAGCGCTGGCGCCTGGTGCCCGCACCGCGGCGCGCGGAGATCGTTTTTCGCGCCGCCGAGATGCTAGCCGAGCGTAAAGAGGAATATTCCCGCGACATGACCCGCGAGATGGGCAAAGTCATCAAAGAGACTCGCGGCGATACCCAGGAGGCGATCGACACGGCCTACTACATGGCCGGCGAAGGGCGGCGCCTGTTTGGCCCGACCACTCCGTCGGAGCTTCCCAACAAGTTCGCGATGGCCATCCGGCAACCGGTGGGAGTGTGCGGGATGATCACTCCCTGGAACTTCCCGATGGCGATTCCTTCCTGGAAACTTCTGCCTGCGATTGTTTGCGGCAATACGTGCGTGATCAAGCCGGCGCAGGACACCCCGCTGTCGACCTTCAACTTGGTGCGCACCCTGGCGGACGCGGGAGTACCCAACGGAGTGATCAATATTGTCACCGGGTTTGGAGCGAGCGTGGGCAGCCCGCTGACCGAGCACGAGGATGTGCGCGCAATTTCGCTGACTGGCTCGACGGCCGTCGGGCGCGTGGTTGGGACCACTGCGGCCAAGAGCTTCAAGCATTGCTCGCTTGAACTGGGCGGCAAGAATCCGATGATGGTGCTCGACGATGCCAACCTCGAGCTGGCAATCGAAGGCGGACTGTGGGGCGCGTTCGGAACCACCGGGCAACGCTGCACGGCTACCAGCCGCATCATCGTGCAGAAGCGCGTCTACCGGGAATTCGTGGAGCGCTACGTGGCGCGCGCCAAGGCGCTCAAGGTCGGCAATGGTCTGGACGAGTCGGTGGACATGGGACCGGCGGTGAATGAAGCCCAGCTCAACACCGACCTCAGTTACGTCGACATCGGCAAGGATGAAGGGGCAAAGCTGGTATGCGGCGGGAACCGTCTCGACCGGGGCGCCTATCAGTATGGCTATTTCATGGAGCCGACGGTGTTCATCGACGTCGACCCAAAGATGCGGATCGCGCAGGAAGAGATCTTCGGGCCGGTGGTTTCGATCATTCCGTGCGATAACCTCGAGCACGGGATCGAGATTGCCAACGGGATCGAATACGGGCTGTCTTCCGCGCTGTACACAAAGGACGTCAACAAGGCGTTCGTTGCGATGCGCGACCTGTATGCGGGCATCACCTACATCAACGCGCCGACCATCGGTGCCGAGGTGCATCTCCCCTTCGGCGGGACCAAAGCCACGGGCAATGGACACCGCGAGGGCGGGATCGGGGCGATCGACTTCTATACCGAGTGGAAGTCGGTGTATATCGATTATTCGGACAAGCTGCAGAAGGCACAGATCGATCGGGAGGACTGAAATCGGGTCATCGGACGCCAGCCGTCGCGCCTAGGCGTCATTTTTCCTCCGAGCGAGGGGTTTGCTGCCCCTCGCTCTTCCGGGCCGCGGCTTCAGAAGGCGTTCCGCAAAAGGCTCAGCAAGCAGCTCTGGGTCTCGCACGACGATGTTTGCGGTAGTGCTTTGTGCTCGTTGCGGTTAAGCTTCTTACAACCCTCGAAAGAGCCACATTCATCGAGGCCGGAGCCACGATGCCAGCCACCACCACCCGTGAAGTCCCTGCTGCCGTACGCCTGGAAAACGTCCGCTACGCCATTCGTGATCTGGCCTGCGTCGCCGACGAGGTCGCCAAAAAAGGCCACAAGATTCTGCCCCTCAACATCGGCGATCCGATCAACTTCGACTTTCAGACTCCGGCGCACCTGATTGAAGCGGTGTACAAGGCGATGAAGGACGGAAAGAACGGCTACGCTCCGTCGCCGGGCATCAAGGAGGCGCTCGACGCGATTCGCAGCGAGGCGGAGCGGAAGGGCATTACCAGCGTCCAGGATGTGTTTGTGACTTCAGGCGTCAGCGAGACGGTCGATATCTGCCTGAGCGCGCTGCTGAACCCGGGCGACAACCTGCTGACTCCCAGCCCGGATTACCCTTTGTACTCGGCCGTGCTGGCCAAGCTCGGCATCGAACTGAACGTCTATGCTCTGAACGAGGATGACGGCTGGCAACCGGACCTGATCGACGTCCACAAGAAGATCGGGCCCCGCGCGCGCGGGATTGTGCTCATCAATCCCAACAATCCGACGGGGGCGGTCTGCTCGCGGCGCATGCTGGAGGCGGTGGCGGAATTGGCGCGCCGCAACAATCTGGTCATCTTCGCGGACGAGATTTATGACAAGCTGATTCTGGACAACGATCAGCATATCTCGCTGGCGGCGATCGCACCCGATGTGCCGATCGTGACCTTCGGTGGTCTTTCCAAAAATTACCTGGCACCCGGATGGAGGATCGGTTGGGGCATCGTCAGCGGTGACGCGGCGGCCGTGAAGCCCTACATCGAGGGCATTCACCGCCTGCTGCGCTCGCGTCTGTGCGCGAACCATCCCGAACAGTACGCGATCAAGGCTGCGCTCGAGGGGCCGCAGGATCACCTGCCGGAGGTGATCGGGAAGCTGCGCTCGCGCCGCGACCTGACGGTCAAGTGGTGCAATTCGACGCCCCGCGTGAGTTGCGTTTCGCCCAAGGGAGCGTTCTATGCGTACCCGCGACTGGACATTCCCGAAAACGACGACGTCTTCGTCAAAGAACTGCTGGTGCAGAAACACGTGCTGGTGGTGCACGGCTCCGGATTTGGACAGAAAGCGGGCACGAAGCATTTCCGCATTGTGTTTCTTCCCGATGAGCAGACCCTGACCACCTCCTACGCCGCGATCGCCGATTTCATGAAGAAGCGCTACCGGTAGAGCCGAACCGGTTTCCAGTGGCGGGTCGCGAGCGTTGCTGCAGGAGCAATGCTGTCCCGCATTGCCTCGAGCAGCGATGTGACAACGGTTAGGCCCAGATGGGCAGTCGATTCAGCCTTCCCCTGCAATCGGTTCCACCCGGCTCGAAGCTTGGTCTTTGCGGCGGAATCTGTTTAAATTCAGGGCAAGCCTTTTTTGGCGCCGATCGCGTGATCGACATCCACAGTCACGTTCTGCCTGACATTGACGATGGGCCCAAGTCGTGGGAGGTCGCGGTGGAAATGTGCCGCATGGCCTCGGCTGACGGTATCACGCACATGGTTGCCACTCCGCATTCGAACGACCGGTATCACTTCGATCAGCCATATCTCCTCGAGTGCGTGCAACGCTTGCAGGAACTCGTGGGCGACAGCCCGAGACTGAGCCTGGGCTGCGACTTTCATCTCTCGTATGACAACCTGCAGAGTGTGCTCGCCCGTCCCGAGCGCTACACCGTTGCAGGTTCCCGGTACCTGCTGGTCGAGTTGAGCGACTTCAGCATTCCCGCGCAGATTGCCGACTGCTTTTTCAAGTTAGGGGATCTGGGTGTCACGGCGGTGATTACCCATCCCGAGCGCAACGCGATTCTGCGGCAGTCGCCCCAGCGCGTCATCGAGTGGATAGAACTGGGATGCGTGGTGCAGGTAACCGCCAACGCCCTGACCGGATTCTGGGGGCACCGTGTGGCCAAGGTCGCCACCTGGCTGCTGGAGCATGAAGCGGTCCACGTACTGGCTTCCGACGCGCACGACGCCCAGCACCGCACGCCCATCCTGTCGGCAGCCCGGGAGGCAGCGGCGGCAATTTGCGGTCGTGAGATTGCCAATGCACTGGTGGAAGAAAATCCGCGCGCCATCCTGACCGGCCAGCCCCTTCCGTACTCGCCCAAGCCCGTGCTGGGGGGATTCTCCTGAGCCCCGGTCAGCGGCTCAGGATCTGGTCTTCGCCGGGCTCGGCGTCCGCCAAGGTCCCGCCCACCCTGTGAGTGACAAAGTCATGGGCTTTTCCCGGCGCAGTTTTCTGAAGATGACAGGTGCCCTGGCCAGCAGCACGCTCCTTCCCTCCGTGGCCGCCGGGCAATTGAACCCGGCAGCACACGCCGAGGGGGCAGCCGATTACACGATCAAGATTGGCGCCAGCCCGATTGAGATCGCGCCGAACCGAATCCTGTCTGCCACGACCTACAACGGCCAGTTCCCAGGACCCCTGCTTCGCTTCAAGGAAGGACAGCCGGTTACGCTCGATGTCCACAATGAGACCGATACGCCGGAACAGTTGCACTGGCACGGCCAGATGGTTCCCTCCGATGTGGACGGTGCCGCCGAAGAAGGCACACCTTTCATTCCTGCACATGGCAAACGGCGAATCACTTTCACACCCAGGCCGGCGGGATTCCGCTTCTACCACACCCACAACCGCGCCGGCGCCGACCTGTCTGTGGGCCAGTACGGCGGCCAGGTCGGCCCGGTATACATCGAGCCGAACGAAAATCCGGGGGAATACGACCGCGAAGTGTTCCTCGTGCTCAAGGAATTCGGGCCCACGTTCAGCCGTGGCGGCGATATGGACCTGAACTTTCTTTCGCCGGCAACAAAAGTGAAGGCGCTCGAAGAGCAAGGCGAGCTCGCGATGAAGGCCTCCCTCGCCCAGGGAATGCCGCACGGCTACGAGGTCGGATACGACTTCTTCACGATCAACGGGCGCATCCTGGGACATGGAGAACCGGTCCGCGTGAAGCAGGGGGAGCGCATTTTGTTCCATGTTCTGAACGGCAGCGCAACCGAGATTCGCAGCCTGGCGCTGCCGGGTCACAGGTTTCATGTCGTCGCGCTCGATGGGAATCCTGTGCCCAGCCCAGCCGGTGTTCCCGTGCTCTGGCTGGGCACGGCCGAGCGAATCTCAGCGATCGTCGAGATGAACCATCCCGGTGCGTGGATCCTGGGAGATCTTGCCGATGACGACCGGCACCACGGCATGGGAATCGTGATCGAATACGCAGGCCGCAAAGGCAAGGCACAATGGATTGCCCCGCCCCCTTCACGCTGGAATTATGCGCGCTTCGCGAAGGAGGGCACCACCGCCCCGGTCCCGGACGAAACGCTCACGATGACCTTCATGAAAGAAAATGCGGCCGAGGAAGGTTTCAATCGCTGGACGATAAACGGCATCGCCCATCCGATGACCAGCGCGATTGTGCCAGCGTCATTTCACTTGCGGCAGGGCAGGCGCTATCGCATCCGTATGCGCAATACGAGCGACGATATCCATCCCATCCACCTTCACCGGCACAGCTTTGAACTCACGGCCCTGGGGGGAAAGCCCTGCGCCGGGATTTTCAAGGATGTGGTGATGTTGGGGAGATACCAGGAATGCGAAGTGGACTTCGTGGCGGACAACCCCGGACTGACACTGTTCCACTGCCACCAGCAACTCCACATGGACTTTGGGTTTATGACCCTGTTGGACTACGTTTAGGAGAAAATCTGGAAATCGCGAGGCCTGGCCGGGTCTACTGTTGAGGCTGGCTGGAAGAGGCAGCAGGAGTCCGAGTGTGCGGTGCACTGGTCGTCCGTGGCGCATCCGGAGCACTGGTCATGGCGCTCTCGGGATTCAGCAGATGGTCATGGTTGGGGCCGAGACCCAGCTTAATCAGTGCTCGGGAGTCGGGCACTGTTTTGTTCTGCCAGCCATGATCGGCCTGGAAACGCCGCAACGCGTCTTCGGTCGAGGCGTCCCATTTTCCGCTGGGCTCTCCACTCATGTAGTGCTCGCGAATGAGGGCTTCCTGGATCTGTTGGGTGCGTTCGGAATCAATTTTCTGCTGGCCGCGGCGCGACACCTTCTTCGCCTTGTTTCCCTTGCGGGATGTGGCGGTCGCGGATGCCGTGTGCGTGGACCGGGTGGACTTCGTGCTTTTGCGAGAGGCAGCGAGCGTCTTTTTGGTGGGTTGGGGCGCGCCCGGCTTTGCCTTGGGCTGGGTCTGATCCGCTTCGGAGAAGGCGACCGAGCACAACCCTAGCATGCTCACCGCAATCATCCCGATAACGCCCGATCTCAAAGGTTTCATGGCAAACATTTCACACCCGAACCCCTGCTGGCTGGCGAACCCGGGCAAAGGTACACGAACAGGTCCAAAAGAGCAAAGAAAATGCCCATCATCACCGGCACTGGAGATGATCCCCTGAAACGGGGCTCCAGTGCCAGTGACCGATGGACGATGGCCCGGTTACGGAAGTGTACCGGCGATGAAGATGGTGCCGTCCTGGCGTCCCGCGCCCCGCGGGCGCACCAGGAAGACGACATCCTGCCCGCTCTTCAAGGTCCCTTCGATGCGGGTAAAGTCTTCGGCCGTGTTCACGGGTTGCTTGTTGATCTCCAGGATCACGTCACCCCGGTTCAGGCCGACGTCATCGGCGAACGAACCGCCCTTCACGTCCTGGACGATTACTCCCTTACCCGCCGGAACATCCAGACGGTCAGCGATGTCGGGAGTGAGCGGGCGAACCGTCAGCCCAAGTTTGCTCTCTTTAGGCTGCTGCTCATCGTTCTCCTGCTGATCTTCCCCCAGCCGGGCTGCGAACAGCTTGGACCGGTCGGCAATGGTGACGGTCGTGTCTTCCTTCTTGCCGTTGCGGACAAACCCGAGCTTGGCCTTGCTGCCGGGCTTGCGAGCCGCGATGTCGGCCACGAGTTCATCGCCGTTTTTTACTTCCTTGCCATCGACGGACGTAATCGTGTCGCCGACTTTCAGGCCAGCGGAGTCCGCCGGACTGCCGGGCACGACGTTCGAAATGGTCACGCCCGATTGCACGCCGTACACGCGGGCGATCGCCGGAACCGGCTGCGCCGCAAACTCAACCCCGATGGAGCCACGGGTGACCTTGTGCTCCGGCCCAATGAGCTGGTTGTAGACCTGAACGAGGGTGTTTGACGGCATGGCGAAACCGACGCCCGCATAAGCATTGGTCTCGGTGAGGATGGCAGTATTGATCCCGATGACTTCACCGGCCATGTTGACAAGCGGGCCGCCGGAGTTTCCGGGATTGATGGCAGCGTCGGTCTGAATGAAGGATTGAAACTGGCGGTTGGGAACAATGTTGCGTCCCTTGGCCGAAACAATACCCGCAGTGACCGTGGCTTGCAGGCCGAACGGGCTACCAATGGCAAGCACCCAATCGCCCACCTGCATACCGTCGGAGTTCCCGATTTTCGCGGTCGGCAAGCCGCGATCCACTTCCATCTTGATGACCGCCAGATCGGTCTCCTGATCGGAGCCGATGACCTTGGCGTCATGCTGCACACCCGGCGGGTCGTCCTGCAAACGCACGCGGATGCGATCGGCTTTCTCGATCACGTGGCGATTGGTGACGATGTAGCCCTTGGCGTCGACGATGACACCCGAACCCAAAGAGCGTTCTTTAATGTCGCCGCCGCCCGGTGCAGCCGGGCCGCCCTGACCGCCGAAAAAGCGATCGAAGAAATCGTCAAACGGGCTGCCCCCGCCTCCTCCGTTGTCGCCATTCTCATCTCCCGGTCCGGGCTTGGTCCGGCGCTTGTGCGGATTCTTGATCGTGGATTCGGTGTTGATATTCACGACCGCCGGTTCCAGTTGCTTGGAAATCTGTGAGAACGCCGTGGATAATTGCTGGGGCGCGGGCACGGTCAGCGGAGTCGCATCGGATCCCTTTTGTCCTTCTTTGCCCTTGACACCATAAGAGACGACCGAACCAATGAGAATGCCAACCGTCAATGTGACCAGAATGCTCAGGGTGTAGAGCCAGCGATGGGCTTTCAAGCTCACCCAAAAAGCGCTTTCGCGCGGTTCCATATCGTTACTTCCTCCCGGGAACTCCCCAACCTCTCAATTATACCTGTCTCGCTGGTATGGGCCGGACTGCGCAGAACTGCCAAACCTCTGTGAAACGTAGACGCTTGGGCCAGCCAAACCGTTTGATCGCGACAAACATTTACATCCGATCGGCCAGGGCACCCAAGAGAACTCCTGTGTAGGTCACAATGACCACGAAAACCAGCATCGCCCCGAACGACAACATCGTCAACAGGCTGAAGGGACGCTCGACCGAACCGCGGGCGAGTTGGTATACCCCGAAAAATTGCGCCCCCGCGAGAAGCGGGAACACAATGGCTGCCCATACGGTCGCGTACGGCACTCGAGGCGAGAAAACCAGGAATACGAACGCTGGCAGGACAGCCAGGGCGGGGACAATTGCCAGGGGCGCGCCCCAGTAAAACAATCGCTCCCGCTGGCGCCAGTCCATGTCAGGAGTCTAGCAAGCGGATGATTCTGAGGGTTACTTGGCTTCGTACACGGTCCTACCACCCAGCACTGTACGCAGGACCTTGGTATCGAGGAGTTTCTGCGGGACAACGGCCGTGACATCGCGATCCAGAACGACGAAATCGGCGAGCATACCGGGCAAAATCAAGCCCTTGTCTTTCTCGGCAAATTCCGCGAACGCCGATCCGGTCGTGTAGGCAGCAATGGCCTGATCCATGCTGATCTTCTGGTCGGGAAAATACTCCTGTTTCCCGGATTCACTTTTGCGCGTGGTGGCAGCATAGAGGCCGCGAAAAGGTGCAATCGGCTCGATTGGATAGTCGGTGCCGAAGGCCAGCGCGACTCCGCGCTTGAGGAATTCCGCCCAGGCGTAGGAATGTTCTGCGCGTTTTGCACCGAGGCGAGCCTCCGCCCACTGCATATCGGTAAGCACATGGCTGGGCTGCATCGACGCAATCACCTTCAAGTCGCGGAACTTCACAATCTGCAGAGGAGTCACGACCTGGGCGTGCTCGATGCGCAGGCGATAGTCGTCCCCGCCATTGGCAGCTTTGATTTTCTTGTCTTTGGCGGCCTTCTCGGCCTCGGCGAAGGCGTCCAGAGCCAGCTGCATGCCTTTGTCGCCGATCGCGTGGAATCCGATCTGATAGCCGGCCTGCAGGCGGTCCTTGGCCATTTCGTTCAGCTTGGCAGCGTCGTAGCGAGCCAGGCCCAGATTCTTGGGATCATCGGCATAGGGCTCGATCAGGGCCGCGGTGTGTGAGCCCAGGGAACCGTCCATGAATCCCTTGAGCATCCCGGTGTGCAGCAGGTTGTCGGATGCGGGATGCTCCTTGCGTTTTACATCGAGCTGATCGAGCGGGTCATCGAAAGGCAGCCACTCGCTGACGCGCGCCGTGAGTTTACCGTCCCTTTCGATCTCTTCAAGAATCTTGAAGTCTTCCCAACTGGACGAATAGTCCTGCACCGATGTGACGCCGCTCTGTGCCGCCTCCGCAAGAGCCACCTCCATCGCCTGCCGGCGTTTGTCATGCGTGGGCTCGGGGATGGCGGCGCGGATGGCCTGTTGTGCGGTTTCGCGGATGATGCCACTCGGCTGCCCGTTCGAGTCGCGATCGATCTTGCCGCCCTTGGGATCGCGGCTTGCGATGGTGATGCTGGCCAGTTGCAGCGCACGGGTATTGGCGACCGCGATGTGCCCATCCACACGCTCGAGAAAAACCGGGTGGTCGGTGGTAATCTCGTCCAGGTCCCAGCGCGTGGGAAGAGTCTTCACGGGCCACAGGTTCTCGTCCCAACCGCCGCCCAAAATCCAATCGCCGGGCGCCGCTCGATCGACCTTGGCGCGGAGGCGGTCGCGGAATTGTTCGAGCGACTTCACGCCTACCAGGTTGACGTTCAGCCGCTCGGCACCGCCCTGCGAGAGGTGCGTGTGGGCGTCGTTGAAGCCGGGCATGACGAACTTGCCACCGAGATCGATGACCTGGGTTTCGGGCCCGCGCAGCTTCAGGATTTCCGCACTTTCCCCGACGGCCTCGATCCGCTCGCCCCGCACCGCGATGGCCTCAGCACGCTTGATGGCCTTGAAGGCCGACATTACGGCCACGCCGGTGTAGACATTTCCATGGATGAAAATGACGTCGGCCTTGGGCTTGGCCGGCTGCTCCTGCGCCTGCACGACGCAGATCGCGCCGAGCAGGATGAGCCCTGTTCCTGGCTTCATTCCCCTCCGCTTCATTCCCCGACTCCGGCAAGCGCGAGCAGTGTGAGCAGGATCCGCTTCAACCCCAGCTCTCTGCCCGTACAGTCATACCATTCCTGCAGGGTGTGCGCTCCGCCACCGGACCCGCCTCCTCCGATGGCGATGGCTTCGCGCCCCAACGACAAGGGAATGTTTGCATCGGTCGAAGCGCGCTGCACCTGCGCCACATTGCCGAGGTGGGTGTCAACCGCATGCACGATCTGGAGAATGCGCGCATTGGCCTCCAGCTCGCCGGCCGGGCGATCGCCGATCACGACCACCTCACTGGTAAGGCTGTGCGTCTTGCGCTGCGCAGAACCACGGTTTTCCGCCATACGCTGTTCTGCTTCCATGGCTTGATCGAGCGAAACCCGCAACGAACGCTCGAGCCGCTCCAGCTCGGGGGTGGAGGTCGAACGCAAATCCACGCGCATGCTGGCCGACTCCGGAATCGAGTTGACCGAGGTGCCGCCCCGGATGACGCCGATATTGAACGTGCTCTTGGGAGTTGTGGATACCGGGGTCTGGCAAAAACTCTCGACCGTGCGGGCCAGGATCACAATCGGATTGGGTGCTCCGAAATCACTCCACGAATGGCCGCCCGGACCGCGAACAATCACTTCGAATCGGCGGCTGCCCAGGGCTTCGGCGACGATCGTGTCGGATCCGGCGCCATCGAGAATGAGGCTGCAGGCAATCGAATCCTTCCAGCGCGGGGTGGCAAAGATGTGGCGCATGCCGCGCAGATCGCCTTCGCCCTCTTCGCCCACGTTCCCGATAAAAAGAAACGGCAACGCATGCCGCACGCGAACCGAGCGCAAGAGTGCGACCATGGCCAGCATCGCCGTGACCCCCGCACCATTGTCGGAGACACCCGGGCCATAGAGCCGGCTTCCCTGCTGGCGGATGTTCAAGGGCGTTCCGGCGGGAAACACCGTGTCAATGTGCGCACTCAGCGCGATGTAGCGACGGCCGAACCCGGGGTGGATACCGAACACGTTGCCCACATCGTCGACCCGGACATCGTCAAGGCCCAGCTCACGAAAGCGCTCCGCCAGCCAGGCTGCGCGCGGGCCTTCGCCAAACGGGGGCGCCGAGATGCGGGCCATCTCGAGCTGCCAGTGTGCGAGCTGGGGTTCCTGAGAACGGAACCAGTTGAATGCCGAGCGCACTTCCGGCGCAGCTGAAAGACGCGCAACTTCCGCCTGGACGGTGGGATAGCCATCCGACACTTCGGCACGGGAGCTGAAAGGCATGGAATTTGATTGGGTCATCTTACAACGTCAAACCCGCCTGTTGGAGGTGCTTTTGCTGGGTACCGTGATTCCTCCCGGGTGGGTAACGGTTACTTTCCTTGCGGGGATGTAGCGTATTCCGGGGGTGCGGCAGAGGCCAGTCGCAGCGGGCTAGTGGGTGCCCGCCGTCTGCACGCATTCCAGAATCTCTTCTTTCGTGAGGGTATGGTCAGAGGACTTGGCGCGCGCATAGACGCGCTCCACGACTTCGTCCGTTACCGGGATTCCGTGCCGCTCCAGCCAGAAATGAACGTTCGACTTCCCGCTCATCGGACCCACATCGATGATCTGCTCAAGCCCGAATAAATGCGAGGGCACTCCCGAATAGACTGCGTTGGCAAGCTCCACGTCGTTCCTCTTATAAGCCTTGATTACGGCCGCAGCGTGCACTCCGGTCGCGGTTCGAAATGCATCCTCCCCGACGACCGGATAGTTGGCCGGAATCGGGATGCCGGTGGCGCGCGCAACGGCGCTGCAATAGTCCTTGAGCTTGGTGAGGTCCTGCTCGGCCCAGGGTGCGATACCCATGAGCTTCAGGTTGACCAGCATCTGATCCATCTGGGTGTTGCCCACGCGCTCCCCCACGCCCAATGCCGAGGCGTGCACGCAATCGGCACCCGCGACCAGCGCCGCCAGGGAATTTGCGATGGCCAGGCCGCGGTCACAGTGGCCGTGCCAATCCACCCGAATCTTCTCTCCCGACGGCTTCACGACCTGGTCGATTACGAAGCGCACCAGAGCAAACGCTCCCGTGGGGGTCGCGTGACCGGCCGTGTCGCAGATCACGATGGCCCGTGCGCCACAAGCAATGGCCGTCGAATACAGCCTCTTGATCGTTTCGGGATCGCAGCGGGTGGTGTCTTCGGTGACGTACATCGCGTCCAGCCCCAGCGAAACGGCGAACTTGACGGCGTGCTCGGTGTGCTGCAGCAGGAAGTCATCAGTCCAACCCTCGGTGTAGCGGCGAAGCGGGCTCGATCCGATAAAGGTTGCCGCTTCAATACGGAGACCGGTCTTGTGGACGATCTCGGCGATAGGCCGGATGTCGTTCTCGTGCGTACGCGCCGCACAGTTGGCGCGGATATTCAGTCTGTGATCGACGATCTCCCGCGCCAGCGCCGTGACGTGCTCGACGGCGCGTGGCCCGGCGCCGGGCAGGCCAAGATTTGCCGAGTCAATACCCAGGGCCTCCATGAGATGGAGAATGTCAATCTTTTCCCGAATCGACGGATCGCGCACCGATGGCGACTGGAGGCCATCGCGCAGGGTCTCATCATTGAGCAGCACGGCTCCTGCGGGCCGAAACGACTTCGGGTGGAGCGCGTTCCAGTCGTAGATGAGTTCAGAGGTGTTCACAGCTCGAGCGTGTGCGTCCAAAAAAATTGTCGATTCCTGCTATTTTCCTTCCTTCGGAGGAATCGTCAAGCCGAACACCGAAATTCGCCCTTCTCCAGCAACGTTAATCCCTTGCGGATCGTCCATGTTAGGCAGGTAGAGGGTCTTGCAAGTCTCGCAGCGGTAGACTTCTGCGTGCGCACCCCAGGCCCTTACGATGCAGCCACACTCCTGCTCCACCGCATCACCGGCGTAGAACCAGCGCTTCAGATGGCCACCGCAGAATTTACCCTTGTCGTCCTTTTCGTTGCAGGCACGCTGACCGGGTTGCTTGGTCTTCAGCTTATGGTTGGGAAGCTGCTTGGCAGCGTGCGAGATTGCGGTTTCTCCGGTCCCCAAAGGAACCACCTCACGGGCACGGCGCTGGCCGCGCGAATTCGGCTCAAAAACAATCTCATTCTACTGAAGGCTTTGGGGGAATGCCACACACGACAGGGATGCGCCGCAGCTTAGACCTTCCGGTCGAGGAGCGCGCCCGCTGACTTGGGCAGGCTCTTCAGTCGTTTTCCCAGCCCGCGCGCGAACTGGAAGTCGATAAACGCCTCCATTTGTCGTGCGAACGAGGCGCCATAGCCGTACCACCAGACCTTCTTCACACGCGGGAGGCGATCCGTGTCGAGATACTTAACGCGCACCATCTCCTCCATGCCGCTGCGTCCGTGCGCCCGACCGATGCCGCTGGCTTTGACACCACCGTGGGGCGCTTCGCTGATTCCGAAACAGGAGATGGTGTCGTTCACCATGACCGTGCCCGCCACGATGCGGCGAGCCACCGCCTCTCCACGCTGCCCATCGCGCGTCCACACGCTGGCTGCCAGGCCGAAATCGGAGTCGTTGGCGAGGCGAATGGCCTCCTCGTCGTCGGCAAAGGGCGCAACCGACAGGACGGGACCAAACGTTTCTTCCCGCATGATGCGCATTGCGTGGGTCACGTCGGCCAGCACGGTCGGAGCGTAGAAATGGGGCCCCAATTCCGGCAGAGGTGAACCGCCCGCCAGAACCCGTGCGCCCAGCGCCTTCGCCTCGTTCACCTGTTCTTCGACGACGCGCAACTGGCGGTCGTGAATCATGGGCCCAATTTCGGTTTCCGGGTCCAGCCCATGGCCGACGCGGAGTTTGCCGGTTTTCTCGACACAGGTTTCAAGGAACGGCTCATAAAGTGACCGGTGCACGTAACACCGCTCAACCGAAAGACAGGTCTGACCGGCGTTCAGGAAGGCACCCCAAACAGCCGCGCTCGAGGCCACCTCGAGGTCAGCATCGTCGAGGACAAGCATCGGATCCTTGCCGCCCAGCTCGAGCAGAACCGGCAGCAGACGAGTCGCGGCGGCCTGCGCGACGCGCTTGCCGGTCGCGACACTTCCGGTAAACACCAGCTTGTCGATGGGAGAGTCAAGCAGGGCCGCGCCTGCCGCTCCGTCTCCAACCACCACCTGAAAAACAGCCTGGGGCACTCCTGAGGCGTGCAGCAGCGATGCCAATTCCAGTCCGACCAGCGAGGTGAACTCTGACGGCTTCAGGACGACCGCGTTGCCGGTGACGAGCGCCGCCAGAGCTTCCACCGCCGGAATTGAAAACGGATAGTTCCACGGAGAAACGATGCCGATTACACCGTGCGGTTCACGCAAAAGGTGGCCGGTCTTGGCCTTCATGGCGAGGCCGCCGTGGGGCACGCGCTCGGGCCGAAGAAAGCCGTGAGCGTTTTCAATGAGGAAGCGGGTGGCGTCGAGAACGACCAGCACTTCGGTCAGCAAGGCTTCGACGTAGGGCTTCCCTGCCTCCCGCGTGATCAAGGTTGCAATCTCGACCTTTTTCTCGAGAAGGAGGTGCTGGAACTGGCCGAGGATCGCGGTGCGCTTTTTCAGACCGAGCGCGGCCCATGCCGGTTGCGCCTCGCCTGCTCGGGAAACGACGCGCTGCACCTGGGTTGGCGACGCGCAATCGATTTCCCGCAGCCGTTCGCCGGTTGCCGGGTTCGTGGAGACGACCTTGCGGACTGCGATTTCGAGGTCTGTGGCCATGGGGTCGAGAAAAGCTCACGCAACGGTGTTGGCGATCATGATACTCCGTCGAGCGGGGTCACAACCCGACGCGGACGACCGGTTTTTCTACTGCTTTTTCATATCGGGCGAGCCGTCCGGCATCGGAATGACATTTGGCACCTTCGGCGGCTGGGTCACCTGACCCTGTATGGCTTCGGCGATCTGGATGTTCGAATGTTCGAGCAGAAGGCCGGTGGCGCGATCGAGTTCCAGGCGAGATTTTTCGTAAGCGGCCATGGCAGAGATCAAATTTGACTGGGCGGTTGCCACCAGGGACTCGTTCTGCAGAACCAGCACCGGGGTGGACATTCCAACTTGCAGCTTTCTCTGTTCGGCATAAAGCGATTGTCTCGCCGAGTCGACCCCGGCCCTGGCCGCCACCACCGCTGCCCGGTTCTGCTGCAAGGTGAATTGCGCATTTCGTACCTCGATCCGGACCTGATTTTCCAGTTGCTGCAACCGCATCTGAGCCTGGCGGTATTCCAGCTGGGAGCGTATCTGGTTGGCCTGGGCAACCCGGTTCCGTAGCGGCAAGGCGAGGGTCAGGCCCGCACCTTTGTCGGGCGCCGACGAATTGACGAGCTGGTTCAGCGTCGATCCGTAGCCCCGGGACCGGATTGTTCCCGCCTGATGACAGCCGAAAGGTTGACGCTCGGCCGGGGGCGGACAGACATTGGCAGGATTCTGGTCTCCGCCGAGCCCGGAGCCGCCGTAGTAGGCAAACACGTCCGCGATCGGCAGCAGAGCATTGGCAACCGCCCGCGCACTGAGTTCGCGGGTCTTCAGGTCGACGCGGGACTCCTCCAGTTCACCCCTATGGCTCAGAGCGTCGCCGATCAGGTCGGCCGCCAGGACCGGCTCGTTCTCCGGAACTTCCATGGTCGAAGTTGGGATCACTTCCGCATCCGCGAGTGCGGCATCGAGCATCGTGCGACTGAGTGCGTTCTTCATGAGCAGTTGCTGCAGCTCCAGGTTGGTCTGCGCCACGATAAGCGCCTGCTGGTCGGTGGCCACGGTGCTTTGCGCGCTCGCCAGCTGTAAAGGAGCCGTCACCCCGGCGCGCACCTGCTTCTGCGTATCGGAGAGCGTCTTCTGTGCGAACGCCAGCGCGTCCTGCTGCACCTTGAGGTTCTCGTAGGCATAGACGAGATCCCAGTAGATGTTTTCGATCTGATCGACGGTCGTGATCACCTGCAGGCGAAAGGCAGTATCGGCGATGTAGCGGTTGTTCCTGGCAATACGAATGAAGCGGGTGTTCGGCAACAGGCCGATACCCTGCAGCAGGTGCTGCGAGAGCTGAAATTTGAAGTTCGACGTGAGCTCGGGACTCAGGGTGGTCGTTGGCTGGTTGGTCACGAGCCGACTGTTGTTGAAGACGACCGACATGTTCGTTCCCCAGTGAAATCCCTGGGCATAGTTGAAATCGGCGGTATCGGTGCTGTTGCTGATCTGGGTTGCACCGGCGAGCGAACTGGCGGACAGAGTGCGGGCATGATCAATCTGCAACGTGCCGCCCAGAATCGGATCGAAGCTGGAAATCGTCGGTCCCAGTCCCAGGGTAGAGCTGACCAACCCTGCGGTGCCGGTGGCCGCTCCTCCGGCCGCCACGGTCGTGCCCCCAGCGCCGGATCCGACGTTTCCGCTGAGACCGCCCACACCTCCGCCCGGCGTTCCCTGCAGGATTCCGGTGTTCACGCCCAAAATATTGGCTCCGGCGGCGGTACGCAAGATATCGGTGTCGGCAATGTTCAGGTTGTAGCGGGCTATCGCGAGATCCAGATTGTTTTCGAGGGCCAGAGCGACCGCATCATCGATGGAAAGCAGTATCTTTCCGTCATGCAGGAGCTGATCCATCCTCGGAGTATTGGCCAAGATAGGCGCCGGAACGTGTTCTGCCTGGTAGGGAGCAATCAGGTTGGGAAAGGCACGATGCGGCCGGGAATAGTCCTTGAGCACAAAGGCCTGCCCCGACAACGTCGACTGCGGTTGAGGGGCCGACGCCTGAGGCGCAGGTCCGGACCGGGCAGGCGATTGTGGTTCCTGCGTCCATCCGGCGACATTCATCATTGCGACGCCAGTGATCCCGACCAGGATGGGTGCGACAAAGTTCGAAAAAATCGAGGACATGTGTTTATCCATGAAGGCTCACGCGGTTTGGAAAGACTGATTCGAGACCGATGACGCCAGACCCAAGGGGAGCGTCCGCTGACTGATCCGATCTGCAGCGCCGTCTGATTCGGCTCCCCAAGCACCCACTCCGATTTTCAACTAGGCTATGCAAGGGCGAAAGAGAATACAAATCAAGGTCTGACTGGGGGCGCGAAGCTGCGGCGAACGAAGCTGAACCCGACCCTTGGAATCACCTCTCATTTTCAGTGATCCATGGGCCGGTACCGGGTAAAGATTGAGTAAATCTGCGTAAAGGTTCGTAAAGGGTTCGCTAGTATTCGACGTTCACCAGGAAAAGACCGCGGGCCGGAGCGGTTGACCCAGCCTCGGAACGGTTGTGCGCCGCCAGGATCTCGCGCAGTTGCTGAACGCCCAGCGTCCCCTTGCCCACCAGAATGAACGTCCCCACCAGATTGCGGACCATGTGATGCAGAAAGCCGTTTCCACGAACCGTGTAAAGCAGTTCGTCCTCCACGCGCTCCCAGACGGAGGAGAATATGGTTCGTACGTTCGAAATCTCACCTTCCTCGCGCTTGCGTTCCGGATCGACCGCCGCGAACGAGGTAAAATCGTGTTCCCCTTGAATCACCCAAGCCGCAGCTCTCATCGACTCCTCGTCCAGGGGATAGGGAAAGTGCCACACATAGCGCGCCAGAAATGGCGAACCAATGGGAGACCGCAAGACACGGTACCGATAGGTCTTTGCTTTGGCGGACTTGCGGGCGTGAAAATCCGCGGCTGCCTCGCGGGCTTCCAGAACCCGAATGGCAGGCGGGAGAATGTCGTTCAACGCCTTGACGAAGTTTTCCGCCGGCATGGGCGACGCGGTTGTGAATGTGGCGGTTTGGGCCAGAGCATGAACGCCTGCGTCGGTGCGGCCCGACCCCTGCGGCAAGACCTTTTCTCCGGTAAGTCGTCCAATGGCTGAGGCCAGTGTGCCCTGAATGGTCGCGGCTTCGGGCTGCACTTGCCACCCGGCGAACTCCGAGCCATCGTAGGACAAGATCAATTTGAGATTGCGCATTCTTCTTGGAGTCCTCCGCGCGCCCGGCTTCATCTAAGCCGCTTGCGGAACTGTGTGGGCGTGGGTTCAGGCTGCTCGTTGTCAGGGCAAAACTTCGATTTGCTACGATGGCGTCTCAAGAAGTTGGACTGCTTTGGCCGCCCAGCGCCGCGCAAGCGATACGGAAGGGAACCTTTCCCGAGCACTTTGCGTACCACGGGGTGCCGCCTCGTATCAGCCCGGTGGTTTGAGCTTCACCCTGCAATCTTACGAGTTCTGGACGGAGAACGTGCATGCAACTGCCTAGTTTGAGCTCTGCCGTTAGACTGATCGCCTTACTGACGCTTGCCGCCCTGCCGAGCGACCGAGTGCAGGCCCAGGAGTCGATCCCCCAGGCGCCTTCGGCCAGCCAGCCAGCCAGCGCGCAACCCCAGCCTTTTCGGGTCGGCGATTATGCGAAAGGCAATTCGCATTTTCCGAACCCCATCAGACCGTACCTTGGCAGGAGCGTACCACTGCCCAATCTCACCAATACGCCGCGAATCGACCAGTTGATGGTGAACGGCAAGTTGATGCTTTCCATGAACGATGCCATCGCGCTGGCTTTGGAGAATAACCTCGATATCGCGATTTCGCGCTACAACCTGAACATCGCCGATACGGACGTGCTGCGCACCAAGGCCGGAGCTTCGGTTCTCGGCGTCAATACGGGCGTGGTGCAGGGGACCCCGGGAGGAGGAGTTGGCGGCCTCGGCGGGGCAACCACGGCGGCCGGCGGGGCGGGTGGAACAACCGGCGGAGGCGGTGGAGCGGGCAGCGGCACACTCGGCATCGTCAGCTCGACGCTGGGGATTGGCTCGCCGATCACGTCCTACGATCCGATCTTGACGGGAACCTTGCAGGTCGACAAGTTCTCTCAGGAGCCAACCAACGCATTCTCGGGCGTGCCTATTTTGTTCCAGAACACCAGCACTGCGAACTTTGCCTACAATCAGGGGTTTATCACCGGGACCAATCTGTCGGTCGGCTTCAACAACACGCGCCAAACCTCCAACTCGCCATTCAATTCACTCAGCCCCGCTCTGACCCCCAGCTTCAAAGCGACTCTGACGCAGCACTTGTTGCAGGGCTTCGGCGTCGTTCCCAACCAGCGCTTCATCGTGATCGCCAAGAACAATCGCCATCTGTCCGATGTGGCATTCCGTCTCCAGATCATCACCACCGTGGACCAGGTTCAGAATATGTACTGGGATCTGGTCAACGCGTACGAGAACGTGAAGGTGCAGCAGGACGCGCTCGCTCTGGCGCAAAAGACGCTTTCCGACAACAAGAAGCAAGTCGAGATCGGGACTCTGGCGCCGATCGAAATCGTGCGCGCGCAAAGCCAAGTGGCGACCAATCAACAGTCCCTGATCGTGGCTCAGACCAACCTTGAGTTGCAGCAGTTGCTGATGAAAAATGCGCTGAGCCGCACCCTGGTGGATCCGAAGATTATTGACGCGGCGGTGATCCCGACCGACACGATGCGCATTCCTCCCCAGGAATCGGCTCGTCCCAGTCAGGAACTTGTCAACGATGCTCTCGAACATCGTCCCGAACTCGCCGAGTCGCGCATCGACCTGAGCAGTCGAGAGGTCAGCCTGAAGGCAGTCAAAAACACCCTGCTGCCCACCGTCGACCTGTTTGCCTATTACGGTGGATCAGGTCTGGGTGGCACCTTCAATCCCGCGGCCATTTGCGGTAGCCCACAGAGCAACCCGATTTTTTGTACTCCTGCGGCCGACGTCCCTCCTCCCACCAGCTACGGCCATGCTTTTGATCAGCTGTTCAACAGTACGGCACCCGACAAGGGGATCGGGCTCAGCCTGAACATCCCGCTCCGCAACCGCACGGCGCAAGCCAACCAGATCCGCGCGCAACTCGAGTTGCGGCAGGCTATGACGCGCTTGCAGCAGGTGGAAAACGAGATCCGCATCGAGGTTCGGAACGCGCAGTTTACGCTGCAGCAGAACTGGGCGAGCGTCACTGCGGCTCAGGCGGCCGTGGATCTCGCTCATGAATCTCTGGACGCGGAGCAGAAGAAATACGCCCTCGGCGCGTCAACCACTACCCTGGTACTGCAACAGTCGAGCGCGCTGACCCAGGCGAAGTCGAATCTGGTCGGTGCTCGTGCGGCCTATGAGAAGTCCCGCGTGGAACTGGATCGCGCAACCGGGTTGTTGCTGGAGCACAACGGGATTGACCTGGCGGACGCCCAGTCGGGTGTGGTCAGCAAAATGCCGTCGGTGCCGTACGTGACGCCGCGAACAGACGCGATGCCGGACGCTACGCCCCAAACAGAACCGCCGGCGAGCCCGCCCGACCAGCCCAAGTCCAACTAGAGGTTCGTGTGACCGACTGGCCCCAGGCCTTGCTTGCGGGTGCTTCCGGACGGGCGGGGGCCATTTCTTCTCATTTCTAGTATTCTGGCAGGCACGCTAGGGCAAACATCCTGCAACAAAGGACGCCAGCCATGAAGATCGCCCGCGACGTGACCGAATTGATCGGCCGCACTCCTCTGGTCTACCTGAACAAGGTGACTGCCGGATCACAGGCGAAGATTGCCGCCAAGCTCGAAAGCTTCAATCCTTGTGCGAGCGTAAAGGACCGCATCGGCGTCAGCATGATCGAGGAAGCCGAGCGCGCCGGAAAAATCCACCCTGGCAAAACCGTGCTGATCGAGCCGACCAGCGGCAATACCGGCATCGGACTGGCCTTCGTAGCGGCCGTGAAAGGCTACCGGCTCATTCTGACCATGCCCGACACGATGAGCCTGGAACGCCGCGTTCTGCTGCGCGCCTTTGGCGCCGAGATCATCCTGACGCCCGGCCCGCAAGGCATGAAAGCAGCCATTGCGAAGGCGCAGGAGGTACTGGCGAGCACATCCAATGGCTTCATGTTGCAGCAGTTCGCCAACCCCGCGAATCCGAAGATCCACCTCGAGACCACGGGGCCGGAGATTTGGGAGGACACGGACGGCAAGGTGGACATCCTCATCTCCGGGGTGGGCACCGGCGGCACCCTCACGGGCGTGACCGAGTATATCCGTCCGAAGAAGCCCACTTTCCAGGCCATCGCCGTCGAGCCCAAAGAAAGCGCGGTCCTTTCCGGAGGTGCACCCAGCCCGCATAAGATTCAGGGCATCGGTGCGGGCTTTATTCCGGAGATCCTGCGGACCGACTACATTTCCGAAGTGATCCAGGTTTCAAGCGAGGAGGCCATCGTGATGGCACGCCGCCTGACAGTGGAGGAAGGACTGTTGATGGGCATTTCGTCGGGCGCGGCAACAGTCGCGGCCTTGGAGGTGGGCAAGCGAGCCGAGAATGCCGGGAAACTGATCGTGGTGGTTTTCCCCAGTTTCGGCGAGCGCTACCTCAGCAGTATTTTGTTCGACCATCTCCGGAAAGAAGCTCTGGAGATGACGGCCGTGCCGGTGTGAGTTCCGAGGGAGCGGTTGCAGACTTCAACCGCCCACTCGACGCTCCTGATGATCAACCTGTTTCAATCCGTGCGCGAGGATATTTCTGCGGTCTTCGAAAGCGATCCTGCTGCGGGTTCCTACCTCGAAGTGCTGCTGTGCTATCCCGGTCTGCACGCGCTCTGGTTCCACCGTATCAATCACTGGCTGTGGGGCTGCAACTTGCGGCTGTTGGCCCGCTGGTTTTCGCAGTGGGCGCGGCTGTTCACGGGAATCGAGATTCATCCCGGGGCCCGGATCGGGCATCGGCTGTTCATCGACCACGGCATGGCAGTGGTCATCGGAGAAACCAGCGTGATTGGCGACGACGTCACCATTTACCAGGGCGTCACGCTCGGCGGCACGGGCAAGGAAAAGGGCAAGCGCCATCCCACCATTGGCAACCGCGTGATCATTGGCTCGGGCGCCAAGGTGCTGGGCAACATCACCGTAGGGGACAACTGCCGCATCGGTGCCGGGTCGGTCGTGCTGCGCAATATCCCCGACAACTCCACCATCGTGGGTGTGCCGGGACACATTGTTTTGCGCAACGGCAAGCGCGTCGTCATCAGCGACCCGAAAGAAATCAGCGACCCGATGTCTGACCTCTTCATCCGCCTGGCCGCGGAAGTCCATCAGATCCGCGAGCAATTGCAGCAGCACACCCAGGCAACGCTCACCCCCGAGCCCAACCTGACCATCGACGAGGAATGGGACACCTACTCCGACGGCGGCGGCATCTAGTCGATCCGCAGGCATTCAGCGCTCGTGTGAGACAATACCGCGTTCCCATCAACGACGGATGTGTTCGCCTCCCCGAAAATGACTCTGTCCGTTGCCATTGTAGCCATGGACGAAGAGGCCAATATTGGCCGCACGCTGGCCAGCGTTCGCTGGGCCGATGAAATCGTACTGGTGGATTCGGGATCGAAGGACCGGACGTGCGAAATCGCCCGCGAATACGGTGCGCGCGTTACGGTTGAAAGGTGGCGGGGCTACGTCGCGCAAAAAAACTACGCGGTCGATCTCTGCACCAAAGACTGGGTGCTCCTGCTGGACGCCGACGAGGAGGTCAGCCCGGGCCTGGCAGAAGAGATTCGCGTCGTCCTGGCGGACCCCGAGGCGCTGAACGGCTACTGGCTGCCGCGCAAGAACCTGTTCCTCGGCCGGTGGATGCGGCGCGGTGGCTTCTATCCTGATCCCAAGTTGCGTTTGTTCCGCCGCGGTCAGGGGTTTGTGACAGGTGCGGACCCCCACGACCGGGTCGAACTGAAGCCGGATGTCCCGCAACCCACGCGTCAGTTCAAGAACGCGATGGTGCACTACACGTATCCGACCCTGACGTATTACATCGATCACATGAATCGCTATTCGACGCTGGGTGCGCAAGCCGCACTGGCCAGGGGCCAGCGCAGTTTCCGTGTCAGCGACATCGTCGTCCGGCCACTCGCCACTTTCCTGTACAACTACCTCCTCCGCCTCGGGTTTCTTGACGGTCGTGAAGGTTTGCTGTTGCATCTCTACCACGCGGTTTACGTCTCCTGGAAATATGCCAAGGCCTGGGAGATGGGACGGGACAAGCAGAGCGAGCCATAGGAAGAAACGCGTTCTCCCTGCGCGCTCGCGCCCACGATCGGACCCTCGAGGGGTTGCTCGGACGATTGCGGACCGGGAAGGGGTTCCCGCCATCGAACCGAAGCCCATCTTGCGGCGATCCGGTAGGGCACGCTGGAGCACAGCGACCGGCAGGACGGGAAAAGCAGGAAGATCACGCGCTCATCGGCTCTTCTTTTTGCGAACGACCGGGGTTCTGGTGATGTTCTGCCTCCTCGGCCGGTGGTCAATTGTGAATTGGACTCTCCGCAACGCATCGCTTGCCAAGGTTGCGCTATACGATCCCCGAATTCTCGCCACCGCACGGTCGACGACGCGGGCGAACTCGACCCCGTCTGCGGCGGTGCGATCCTCCCGCAGCCGACGCTTTGCCCTTTCTGGAGAAAACCACGACGGATTGCGACCCGATTCCTGCGGTGGTCCCAGCCACGAGACCGCGCACAGGTAAGCGCTAACGGCAACTTCAGGCGCGCTGGAATCTCGCGCCTCGCTGCGCTTTCGTTGAACATAGCGCGCAAACACAGCGTCCTCCATCCGCCCATGGACGCCCGCTTCCTCGAACGCCTCCAGCGCCGCCGACTGCGCGTGGGTCAGGCCGGGCTCCGCGCTCCCCTTGGGAAACGTCCAACGGCCGCCGCCTGTCTGAACCAGCAAGAATTCGATGCTGCGGTTGCGCAGCCGGTAGCACACGGCGGCGACTTGCTCACGTCCTCGCATCTGCCGCAGTTGTGCCGGAGGGAAAAACCTGACCGGTGGCTGCGACGATCTGCTTCGAGACCCGCCATTGACTAAACGCCATTGCCCAGCACTCATAGAAACAGGGTGCGCGATGCGCTCGTCATCTGACTAGAGTAAAGCTTGGTTCCCGCGCGAGAAGGGGATGTGGAGGAAGGCCTGAAATGCGAAACGCGACCGTAGCCGGCGATGAAGGGGATTGGCGGGACTCTCCTCCGCCGGGAATCTTCCTACCCACTTGCGCCTGGCCAGACGCCGGCGCGATATTTCCAGGTGGAGTGAGCGCGGCGGGGGAAAAGAAACTTTGGAAAACCTGTACTGCCTTCGGTGCAATCGCGAACTTGAATCGCGTCACAAGTCGGTCGCGGTGTATATGTTCGCGCAGACAGTGGGCATCAAGCCCCGGCAAAAGTCTAACGCCCAGCGGATCTGTTTCTGCCCGCAGTGCTCGGTTTCACTCGCCATGGGACCACCTCCGGAAGGCGCGCTTAACATCGCTGCCTGGAACATGATTCGGGATCTGGTGGGCGCGGACCCGGCCCTGAATCAGGCCGCCTGGGATGAGTTGCGCGGAGTGGCCGGATCGCTTCCCGGTGGGGAGACAGAGATCGGATCTCACTCCTCTCGCGCCGTGGGCTACTTCGAGTTCTGAGAGGAATCGCGGCGTTCCGGTAGGCAAGGGTCGCAAACCTATCTTTCCTCTGCCGAACCTACTTCAGCAGGCTCAACAAGTCTTCCGGATGCACCGCGAAATGCAAAGCATCGTCCCGGTCCACCGCCCCGGCGCGAACCAGCTGCGCCAGGGATTCCTCGAGGGTCACCGACCCTTTTCCCTTCGTCATCGTGATCTCCTGGTGTAAATGCTGCAACCCGTTCCGGCGAATGTGCTGGCGCGCTCCGTATCCGACCATTAACAACTCCGCCGCCGGAACCCGGCCACCCCGTTTGTCAGGCAGCAGGATCTGCGTCAACACGGCGGACAACGCCATCGACAGTTCCTGCCGTATGGTGTTCTGACGCTCCGGCGGAAACGAATCGGAAATCCGCGAAATCGTCGATGCGACATCGGTCGTGTGCAAGGTGGAAAGCACCAGATGACCGGTCTCGGCGGCGGCCACCGCGATTCTCATTGTTTCCGGGTCCCGCATTTCGCCCACGACAATCACGTCGGGGGCCTGCCGCAGAGCCGCTCGCAAGGCCGTGGGAAAATCGGACGCATCGACGCCGATCTCAACCTGCTCCACCACGCTGTGCAAGTGTTCATGCTCGTACTCGACTGGATCCTCGATGGTAACGACGTGCCGCGCCTCGCGCCGGTTGATTTCGTGGATCAGCGCCGCCACCGTGGTCGACTTTCCGGCGCCGGCAGGTCCGCCGATCAGCACCAATCCCCGGGGCAAGCGGGACAGGGCTTCCACGGCCGCAGGCAGGTGGAGCTGATCCAGACGAGGCACCTGCGTCGGCAGGGCACGTACCGTTGCCGCCGCCATTCCGCGTTCCCGGTGCAGGTTAATCCGAAAGCGGCCGACGCCTGCAATCCGGTAGGAGGAGTCGGCAATCTGGCTGTCACGATACTGCTGTGAGGCATTCGGCGTGAGCACGGGCAGCACTGCCGCCTCGATCTCCGGGCCGGTCAAAGCCGTCGCTCCGATGGGCTGAACCGAGCCCTCGAACCGGATGCAGGGCGGCACGCCCGCCACCAGCAGCAGGTCGCTACCGCGCCTCTCGGCCAGGGTCGAGAGCCAATCTTCCAGGGGGGCAGGAACTGGCGAGCCGGCATGCCCGCGCTCATCGAAGGCTCGGACTCTGTTTTTGTGCGACGACTCGTTCATTCCTTCCCCTTCCTTTTCGGTGCGCCCGCGACCCCGGGTTAACGTCCTGCCTGCCGGGCGAAGTACCCGCTCACTACTTCGGCATAGTCGGCGATCGCGATCTCCGGCTCGGCCAGGTCCGGATGCCAGACCTTCTCCCATTCAAAACAGAGGTAGCCGGCGTACCGGATCGAACGCAGGGCTTCAATCTGCCGCTGGATCGGTACCGTTCCCCGTCCGGTTAACACGTACGTGCGATGTTCGCCGGTTCCGACCGAATCCTTGAGGTGCGTGTGCCGAATCCATCGGCCGAGCCGTTTCACGGTAGACTCGGGATCCTCGCCCGCTGTGGCGAAGGTGTGGTGCGCGTCCCAGAGGAGCGCGACGTTCCGGGATTTCACCCGTTCGAAGACGTTTTCCAGCGTCGCCGAAGCGGTGAAATTGTCATGCGACTCGATGAGCACCGTAACATGTTTCGTTCCGGCATAGTCCCCGAGCTGGTCGAGCCCGGCAGCGACCCCGGTCCTGAGTTCCTCGGGGGGCGCGGGCGCCTTCTCGACGCTCGGTCCCCCGCCAAATACCCGCACGTAGGGTGCGCCCAGAGAAGCCGCGAGGTCGATAAATCGCCTCCCCCCCGAAAGCTCGCGGGATCGCTTTCCCGGGTCCGGCTCTCCCATCCTCGCCGAACTGCTGACGCAAGCGATCTTGATCCCGCTCCCGGATATGAGACCTTTGGTCGCTTCGATGCGATCGGCAGCAAATACGGGGTGCAACGGGAGATCCATGGTCCCCTGCAATCCGCGCAACTCGATGGCTCGGAAGCCGTGGCTGTTTGCGAAATCCAGGATCTTCTCGAGGCCCCACTCCGGGCATCCCAGCGTGGAAAATGCGATGGGCAGGCCGGCCGCTCTATGATCCTCGGCAAATACGGCTGCCGCAGCCGCGAATGACAGCCCTTTAACGAACTGCCGGCGAGTCGTCTTCATCGGCGAGTTCACCTCCTCGAATGAGGACTCTGAAACAAAGCTGCAGGCAAGATATCAAAGGCGCCGAACCTGGCTTACCTGGGCCCGCAGGATCGTCCGTATCTGACTGCTAAATCTCTTGAATCCAGCCCCTTAAGAAATCCTTGACCTTGCGTGCAAGTGCCGATACATTATGGCGTTCTGAAAGTACGACGTCCGTTTCGCTTTGGCCGTCCGGAAGTGTCCCTGCGTCGAACCGGGCCTAACCCAGAAAATTGAGCAACTTTCGGGGTTCATGAAGCATCTATACGGTTGACTCGTTCATCCGTGTAAACCCACGTTAAATCAGTTATTTATGTCGCGTGCGGGACGGTTTGCCAGCACCTGGCAAGTGGGGACCACGCGGAGAAGTAAAGGAGAAACTTATCATGCGTTCTGATCGCGTTTTTGAAGCTTTACATACCCTGCGGAATCGTTATATGCTCTGTCAGCTTGCCTCCAAGGCCACCCGGAAGTTTCACCGGCCTAGCACCCGCATTCAAGAAACCATGAATCAGGTTTTGGACCGGATCGCTGGCTCGGAGCGGCAAGCCGTTCTGTCAGAGCCGGAGAATTTCGCCGAGGCGCAACGGCGGGCTGCGTAACACCAGCCCCGCCCCCTGCCCCGCTGCGTTGCAAGTCTTCCAGCCGCACCCCCCTTTGTAAATTCCCTGTAGGTGATCAATGACCATCGCTGAACTCAAAGAAAAGAATATTACCGAGCTGACCAAGATCGCCCGATCCTTGGATCTGCCCGGGGCAAGCGGTCTGCGCAAGCAGGATCTGATTTTCAAGATCCTTCAAGCGCAGAGCGAAAAAGAAGGCCACATCTTCGCCGAGGGCGTGTTGGAAATTCTGCCCGATGGCTATGGCTTTCTCCGCTCGCCGGACTACAACTACCTGCCCGGGCCTGATGACATCTACGTCTCGCCCTCACAGATCCGCAAGTTCGACCTCAAGACCGGCGACACCATCAGCGGCCAGGTCCGCCCTCCGCATGAAGGCGAAAAATACTTCGCTCTGGTAAAGATCGAAGCGGTCAATTTTGAGTCGCCCGATGAAGCCCGCAACAAGATCCTGTTCGACAACCTCACGCCCCTGTATCCGCAGGAGCGCCTGAAGCTCGAGACAACGCGCGAAAACGTCAGCGCGCGCGTCATGGACCTGCTCACGCCCATCGGCAAGGGGCAGCGCGGCCTGATCGTGTCACCGCCTCGTGCCGGCAAGACGATGCTGTTGCAGAACGTCGCCAACTCGATTACCACGAACCATCCCGAAGTGGTGCTGATCGTTCTCCTCATCGACGAGCGCCCTGAAGAGGTCACCGATATGCAGCGCTCGGTCAAGGGCGAGGTGATCTCCTCGACCTTCGACGAGCCCGCCGCGCGTCACGTGCAGGTCGCCGAAATGGTGATCGAGAAAGCCAAACGACTGGTCGAGCACAAGCGCGACGTGGTCATTTTGCTCGATTCGATCACACGTCTGGCGCGCGCCTACAACACGATCGTTCCGCCCAGCGGCAAGGTGCTCTCGGGCGGTGTGGATTCGAACGCTTTGCAGCGCCCCAAGCGTTTCTTCGGTGCCGCTCGCAACATCGAGGAGGGCGGTTCGCTGACCATCATCGCGACGGCCCTGATCGACACCGGCTCCCGCATGGACGACGTGATCTTTGAAGAGTTCAAGGGTACCGGCAACATGGAAATCATCCTCGACCGCAAGCTGGTCGACAAGCGTACCTTCCCGGCCATCGACATTCAGCGTTCCGGCACGCGAAAAGAGGAGTTGCTGATTCCGAAAGAGGATCTGGCCCGCATTTGGGTGCTGCGCAGGGTGCTGAATCCGCTGTCGCCGGTCGAGGCGATGGAATTGCTGATCGACAAGCTCAACAAAGCCAAGTCGAACGGCGAATTCCTGGCCAACATGAGTTCGCTGTAGGGAAGCAGTTGGCGGTGATGGAACGTGCGGGCGAGTGCTTCGGCGCTCGCCTTTTCATTTTTCGCCAGCAAATCAACGGCATCCGGAGTCAGCCTGATTTCTGGCCGGCCGGGCCGTTCTGATCTACCACGAACACCCTCCCGGGCCCCGGCGTCCGAATGTTGTTCCTGGCGAATTCCTCCTTGATTCGCCGGCGCAGTTCACGGCTGATGCTGTATTGCTGGCCCGGCCTGGTCTTCACCAGCATCAGGTAGTCAGCTTCGCCGTTGCCCACGCGCTCGATTCCCGGCACCTGGATATCGCTCACGAAGTCCGCCTCAAAGGCGGGATCGTGCCGCACATCTTCACCGATCCTCTGCAGGAGGGCGACGATCTGGTCGCTCGGTTGATCGTAGGCGACGGTGACCCGCAGCGCGACCTGGAACCAGTCCCGGGTCATGTTCGAGACGATCGTGATCTGACTGTTCGGAATGATGTGGACCGTCCCATCGTCGTCGCGCAGCACCGTGCGCCGCAAGCTCATCTGTTCCACAGTGCCCTTTACGCTGGCCGTGCGTACCGTGTCGCCGATGTCGAAGTGGTCCTCCAGCAAGATGAAGAAACCGTTGATGACATCGTGTACCAGGGCCTGCGCCCCGAACCCGATCGCCAGTCCGGCAATTCCCGCACTGGCCAGCAGTGGCCCCAGATTCAGCCCGAGCAGCGACAGAGTCTGGAGCAACGCCACAAACAGCACGACGAAAACGCCGACTCCGTCAATGACACCCGCCAGGGTACGTATCTGCTGGGTCCGAATTCCCGCGGGCAGCCGATGGCTTTGCAGAATGTTGATGCGGCTTGTCACAATACGCAGCAGGCGGACCGTCACGAAAGAACCGGCCAGAATCAGCAACAGCTTGGGCGCATCGTGGTGCAGGAAAGCGAGCAGGTCTTCGCGCCAGTTGCGCAGCAATCCGGAGAAACTGCTTCCCTCGGGTGTTACCAGCAAGTAGATCGGTTGAAGTCGCATAAGGGTCGTTCGATTTCCAAGGGGGCGGTTTTCTGTCTTCGCCGCCATCAACTTATAATGAATGTCTTGAGAATACATCGGTTCCGATCGAGGTGGTTGTGACCCACAAATGGCTTGCCATCTTCCTTGCCGCACTCCTGCCCATGAGTGGTAGTCCAAGCGTCTGCGCGCAGAATTCGAGACTGCCGCCCCTCCAGTTGCCGGTGCCACCCGATCAGGCTCCCGCTGAAGATGAGGCGAAGGCCAAGATGGAACGTGAGATGGCCAAAAAGGCCAACCAGGAGCGTCAGGTCGCGTTGAAGAAGGACACCGACAAACTGCTGAAGCTCGCCACCGAGCTGAAGGATTACGTCGACAAGACCAACGAGAACACGCTCTCCATGAACGTCATCAAGAAGGCCGAAGAGATCGAGAAACTCGCCCACAGCGTCAAAGACAAAATGAAGGGCAACTAGTTCGGAGCAGGAAGGGCCGTGGATTTCCCGTGTGTGTTGTACAATTGTTGCAACTGAGTTGCACTTCATTCAAAGGAGCGCGAATCATGCCGTTGCCCCAAACCGAGGCACCCGGCAGACTGCAGGCCGAACTCATGTCCCGCGGTTTGCGGATGACCCGTCAGCGCCGCACCATCCTGAGCGTGGTGGAGACGGCGAAGCAGCATCTCGACGCCAGCCAGATCTTGCGCAAAGCTCGCAGGCTGGATCACCAGATCGACCGCGTGACGGTGTACCGCACTCTCAATCTGCTCAAGCGCCACGGACTGATCGACGAACTCGACCTGATGCACCTGCAAGGAGAAAAGCACTACTACGAACGTCGGCCGCAACGGGACCACATCCACATGGCCTGCCTCCGCTGCGGCAAGATCACGGAATTTGAAAGCGACCTGTTTGACCGTCTGAAGGGCCAGATCCAGCGTGACTGCCGGTTTCACATTGTCGTGACTCGCCTTGAAGTGGGCGGCTACTGCGGCCAGTGTCGCACCGCCTCGCCGGCCTGATCCCCCGTTCAGATGCCCTGTTGCATCTGGTTGCACAAATCCTGAAACAGAAAATGTCGGCGGCTATTGACCCCTTCGAGAGGGGTCACTAGGATAGCCCTTGTCATCAGATGCAACCGAGTTGCATGTAAAAGGATACCTTATATTGAAGCGCGCAATCGTCGTTTTCCTCTTGCTGGGAGGGGGTAGGACCTGTTTGGCACAGGAGAGCCCTTACTTCGTCACTTACGACCATCACCTGGAAGAGCCAGGGAATCTGGAGATCGAAACCTACGCGACCCTGGGAGTCCCGCGCTCGGCGCAGAGCTTCTACATCGCGCCCTGGATGGAAACCGAGTATGGCGTCACCGCGCGCTGGACCGCAGAACTCTACCTGGAGGGTCAGGGAACGGCCGGCGACAACGCGGTTTTCACCGGTTGGCGGATTGAAAATCGATTCCGCCCCTGGAAGCGCGAACACTGGATCAATCCGGTGCTGTACGTGGAATACGAAAGCGTCAGCGAAGCGAGCCGTATTCAGAAAGAAATCTTGGGGGGCGGGCCTGATGTGAGGTCCCCGAACTCAGAACTCCAACCGATCAAGAACCACGAATTGGAGGGCAAGCTGATCCTGTCGAGCACAGTTCGGGACTGGAATCTCGCGGGCAACTTCATCACGGAGAAGAACGTTTCGCGCAACGAGGGATTCGAGTTTGGCTACGCTTTCGGATTTTCCCGACCCCTGGGCACCCTGGCATCCGGGGCAGCCTGCCGCTTCTGTCGCGAGAACTTCATCGCCGGAGTGGAGTTTTATGGTGGCTTGGGCAGTACCGCAAGCGGCGTCGGCGTGCGCGACACTGCCCACTACGTCGCGCCCGTGGTCTCGTGGCAGGTCAGCGAGAACAGTTCGATTCACTTCTCACCGGCGTTTGCGCTCAACGGTCTGGGGAGCCCCATGTTGATACGGCTTGGCTACAGCTATGAGATCCACGGATTGGGCGGCAAGCTGGCTCAGATCTTCGGAGGAAGGCGCTAATGCGGAGGCCTTCGATCGGCACCTTGTTTGCCATCCTTGTGGGGGTGGCCGCCACACTCGGCCAAAACACCGGCTACCAGCAAGATCCGAACTGGCGTGCACCCGACCCGGCCGCCGCCCGGCCCAATCCCCTCGCCGATAAGCCCGAAGCCGCTGCCGGAGGCCGGAAGCTCTTTCACCGAAACTGCGTCGAGTGTCACGGGGAAGATGGCAGCGGTCTAGCGAAGAAACACGCCGCCGACCTACAGTTGCCCGTGGTACAGGGGCAGACCGACGGAACGCTGTTCTGGAAGATCACAAACGGCAACACGGGCCGGGGCATGCCCTCGTTCAGCAAGCTGCCGGAATTACAGCGTTGGCAACTGGTTCTCTATCTCCGGACGCTGAAAGCGACGGCCGCTCCAGAAGCCAGGCCGAGCCCCAACTGAGCTCGCGCCGTGCAGGTTCGCGCGCGGCTTGCTCTGAAAAACGAGAGCGCCATCCCGCGTTTTGAGGGTAGCGCTCAGCAGCTGGGTCAACCCGGGAAGCTCTAGTCGGCAGCCGCGTGAGCTGCCTTTGGGGCGGGTTCGCCCGCGCCGATCCGCATGCCATAGAAGGACCGGTACACAAATGAGACCGAAATCAGAAAGAACACCAGCGCCAGAATATGGGTAAGCATGCTGCCCTCACGAGCCAGCGACACTGCCAGTTCGACCGCCAACAGTCCAAACAGAGTCGTGAACTTGATCACCGGGTTCATGGCTACCGAAGACGTATCCTTGAAAGGATCGCCAACCGTATCGCCGATCACTGTGGCATCGTGGAGCGGCGTGCCTTTCAGCTTCAGCTTTGTCTCGACGATCTTCTTGGCGTTGTCCCAGGCGGCGCCCGCGTTGGCCATGAAGATTGCCTGATAGAGGCCGAAGATCGCGATCGAAATCAGATATCCGATGAAGAAGAACGGTTCGACAAAGGCAAACGCCAAGGTTCCGAAAAAGACCGCGAGAAAGATGTTGAACATGCCCTTCTGGGCGTACTTGGTGCAGATCTCGACCACTTTCTTGCTGTCAGCAACGGAAGCCTTCTCGGTACCCTCGAGTCTGATGTTGGCCTTGATGAACTCCACAGCGCGATAGGCTCCAGTCGTCACGGCCTGCGTCGATGCGCCCGTGAACCAGTAGATCATCGCGCCTCCGGTAATCAGACCCAGGAAGAACGGGGCATGCAGCAACGAGAGCTTATCCACGTTGTTGGTCAGCCCATCGGTCAGAGCCATGATGATCGAGAAGATCATCGTGGTGGCACCCACGACGGCGGTTCCAATCAGCACCGGCTTGGCGGTGGCCTTAAAGGTATTGCCCGCGCCGTCGTTTTCTTCCAGCAGATCCTTGGCGCGCTCAAAATTCACATCGATGTTGAAGTCTTTCTTGATCTCTGCCTTGACGTTGGGCACCTGCTCGATCAGCGAAAGTTCATAAACTGACTGAGCGTTGTCGGTAACCGGGCCGTAGGAATCAACCGCGATCGTCACCGGGCCCATTCCGAGAAATCCGAAGGCAACCAGCCCGAAGGCGAACACCGGCGCGGCAATCATGGTGGCTGCCACGGTCAGACCCATCTGGCTGAAGAAGTAGGCAATCGACATGAGCACGACCATGGAAAGCCCCAGCCAATAGCCGGAAAAGTTTCCGGCAACAAAACCGGACAGGATTCCGAGCGATGCGCCGCCTTCTTTTGCCGAAGTCACCACTTCGTTCACGTGGCGGGAATCTACCGAGGTAAATACCTTGACCAGTTCGGGAATCAGCGCCCCCGCGAGTGTTCCGCAAGAGATGATCGAAGCCAGCTTCCACCACTGCGACATGTCTCCGCCGAGGCTGGGAATGATGAGCGACGAAACAATATAAGTGGCGATGATCGATACGATGGAAGTGAGCCAGACCAGCGAAGTGAGGGGTGTTTCAAAATTCATTTCAGGGGCGTTTCCAAAACGGGCTTTCGCAAGCGCGCCGTTGATGAAATATGCCAAGGCGCTGGACACCAGCATCATGATGCGCATCACGAAAATCCATACCAGCAACTGCACTTGAATCGCGGGCTCCCTGACACCCAGCAGAATGAAGGTGATCAGCGCCACGCCGGTCACGCCATAGGTCTCGAAGCCATCGGCCGAGGGTCCCACGGAGTCGCCGGCATTGTCACCGGTGCAATCGGCGATCACGCCGGGGTTGCGCGCATCGTCTTCCTTGATTTTGAAGACGATCTTCATCAGGTCGGAACCGATATCGGCAATCTTGGTAAAGATGCCGCCCGCGATACGCAGAGCCGCCGCACCCAGGGATTCACCGATCGCAAACCCGATGAAGCACGGCCCTGCATAGTCGCCCGGCACGAACAAGAGGATGAAAAGCATGATCAGCAGTTCCACCGAAATCAGCATCATGCCGATCGACATTCCGGCCTCAAGTGGAATCTGATACACCGGGTATGGTTTCCCGGGCAAGGAAGCGAAAGCCGTCCGGGAATTCGCGAAGGTGTTGACACGAATTCCGAACCACGCCACCCCATAACTGCCCGCGATGCCCACCAGACTGAACACAAGGATGATCAAAACGCGGGGAACCTCGAAATGCCGCAGCACGCCAAAGTAGAGCACGATGATGGCGGCTATGAATGCCCACAGCAACATCAGGAACTTGCCCTGCGTAAGGAGGTAGGTCTTGCAAGTTTCGTAAATCAGTTCAGAAATCTCACGCATGGAGCGGTGCACGGGCAGATTCTTCAAGCGCATGAAGATGAACATGCCAAAGCCGAGCCCGAAGACGCAGAACAACAACCCGATCATGAGCAGGCGATGCCCATCCACACCCAGGAAGGAAACCGAAGAAAGATCAGGCAGCTTCAGGGCGGCTTCCCCGGCGTCGCTTTCCGCCGGTTGAGCCAGGGCTGCGGTGGCAGTTAGTACGAGCATGGCTGCAATGGAAGCAGATGCCTTGCGAATTCGGCATCCCGCGGACACAGCTGTCGCGATCCAGGTGCGCATAGGGGATTCCTCCGATATGAACGAGCGTTACGGAATCAATTAGGTGTCTACGCACTGCGCATCGGCATGACACATCCCCCGGCGTCATTTGACCGATGCCGGGGGAAAGCGCATTGCCGGTGTTCCGAACACGCTTCCACTGCAAGACATGAAATAAAGGAGTGCTGAGTTTGGCCGCGTCGGATCAAGTTCCGCGCCAGGTCGAGCCTTAGGAGGGGGGTAAAACCGGTCCCGGACAGACCACGGCACAAAACGGGCATTTATAGCATGTTGGCCAAAGCAGGTCAAACGCTCTGTAGACAAAGGGCGCACGCCAAATTTGGGCGATGAAGTTATGCTGCCCCCTTCATTTGATCTGAACGGCGTTCCCAGAAATCCTCGAAGCGTCCGCTGAGCTTGCTGCAGCGCAGGGCGATGATAGTGTTTGCGCCCTTTACGGTCCA